>Ga0307507_10000750_pt1 | contig 71631 bp, 14 predicted proteins | sample 7_EM_MG_FD_207223 | JGI IMG/M metagenome (GOLD analysis project Ga0307507, IMG submission 207223) | Populus trichocarpa ectomycorrhiza microbial communities from riparian zone in the Pacific Northwest, United States - 7_EM | ecosystem: Host-associated > Plants > Roots > Unclassified | place... | reverse complement strand
GCTTTGTGGAGCCTTAAACCGGGCAGCAGCTAGAGCAGCAGCAGCAGCAGCAGCGCAAGCAGCAGGCTTCAAATGGGCACAACAATCGACACTATTGATGAACTGGATGATATTGGAACGAATGAATAAATCTATTAAATCTATCTACGAGGAATATAGGCCCTAATATAGGCCTATATCATACGGAAACCGAAGTGTCTGCTACGGAGACCGACCAAAATCGGAACAAAGGAAGTCTGCTTATATAAGCAGGAAACCCGTGTGGAGGACTCTTCTAGTACCCTCGTCAACTATAAGGCGGCGGATGTTAAATGGGTTACAACTAACTAATATACAAAGTGGGTAAAGAAGGATCAAGGTGGAAGCCCTACAAGAGGCTCTACTAAAAGCTCTAGAGGCTCTGCGGAGGGCTCTGCTAGTGGCTCTACTGGTAACTCTACTAGAAATTTACACTAAGTATAGCCTCCCGTAAAGCATCCTCCGGAATACATTTAACGTTAAGACTTTATACAAAAGCTTACCAAGAAGGCAGAATCGAGGCCTCAAATTAAGGGCGCAGGGAATTCCACTCGAGCAGTAGAGGCCTCAGCAGAGTCGCCGCAGGACAGGAAGCTGCGCCCGCGCAGTCGTCGTCACCTCTCAAATAGCTAGTTCATTAATCAATCAATTAATTATCTATATATTGCCCTTTATTTAAAGCTTTAAGAACGAATTTAATGCGTCTAGTATTGGGGTTCGTATTCTGCCGGTGGGCGGTGAGCCAATTTTCCTAATTAGGAAGGTGCAAATTTAGATGTTAGCGATCTCCGTAGGTAATGGAAATAAGTAGTGAGACATATGATGTCAAGAAACAGGGTGGTGAGTCATAAGGTGGTGTTTTTTGACATGGTACCGATAGTCGGTTACACCCCCCCCTAGATTTGACGGTGTAGTCAAAGCTGTAGAAAATAAAGGTAGAAACTATACCAAAATAGGAAATTTAGATACAATTTAGGAGTAGTAAGGTGATAGGGTAATGTTCAAGAGTCTTTGTCAGATGATGCAGTAGTAATCTGACGTCGAATATCCACCAAATTCAATTGCTTTATCCATGCTTCGTGCTTTTGACGACGCAGGATCTGGGTAAGCCCGTCGGCAGGCATTTTGGCTGTAGGAAATCGTTCTTGTTGAATATTGAATCGATTGGCTATCTTTTCGATATAGGAGTCTTGGCAGAGCCAGATCTTTCGACTTGGCGATCTCGTTCAATTCGAATTCCTAGGAACCATTGCAGGTCTCCTAGTGCACGGGTTTCGTATCGGTGCAGTAGTTTAGCTTCGAATCCTTCCAGTCTAGAGAGGTCCTTTTTGGCAAATAGAACGGCAATATTGTCTATATAGAAGAAGACAATAAGTCGTCCATCGGTAAATAGGCGATTAGTACCTGGGACTGGTTTCAATCCGAATTTAGCCAGTGTACTAGTAAGCTCTTTGTACCTAAGTATAGAGGCGCAGCCATATTAAAGGAGGCTTAAAGTCTCTATCGCCTAAGACATAAGTCCTGAGCCTAAGTTGGTAGTGATACCTGGTACGCCAGATATAGCCATCCAGTTTATAATAGGAAACGGTTTATTGCTATAGGCGGGCCTTGATGTGGCCCCATTACATTATCTAGCAGGTTTATAATGGACATAAATCAATTATCCGCTTTCGGTTCTATAGCTGGCGGATGCTGCAGGTATTTCCAGTATTGGATTCACGTTAACTAGCGCCGTAGTAGGGACGCCAGTAAACGCTTTTCGGTAATTACACATACTGCGGTACTAAAGTTAGGTAATAAGATATTGTAATAAAATAGGGTGGACAGAAGACTATAAAACGATATATTTATAGTGTTAAAAGCATTCGTAGGCTAAAACAGCTAAGAAGGTGCCTTTTATAGCGCCATGGATATTACAAGGGTACTTAATACTATTATCAGCACAAAATAGGTATGGGCATGGCAAACAGTAGAGGTTCAACTTAGAAATACATAAAGACACTGCCCTCTAGATCCCTTGCCTTTAGAAGCGCTGTTAAAAGGTATATACCAGCTAGCGAGCTAGTGACTTTGAATTAGCGCTCTCTATGGTCCTCGTTTGAGGCCATTTACTATTGCCATAGGAGATTGTATCCCGTAAGTTTTAAAGCCGTACAAGCTGCTATTAAACTCACAACAGCTGCACTAATGGCCTGTCTTGGAACCACCTCCACCACAGGCGTGTGCTTTGAAGGATTAACAAGAGTGTCGATTTAAATTGGGGTACGATAGAAGTAAGTATCGCGATTAACGTGTTGGCGGCGAGGGTTTTATTGGGGAAAAAGCGCCACGAGTATGCCTGCATAAAAATGTAGGCTGAATAGTAGCTTGACGGTTTTACTAAAGTAATGTCTTGTATTATAAGGCTCATTCTTAAGGTTGGGAAAATAAGTTATATAGTATACTGCACCCTACCAAAAATACTGCCTAAAACACCCCTCTAAACAACTGCCCAAAACGCCTTTATTAGCGGCAACGACTCTTTTATCTATATCTTGGGTCTAGTCCCAGCTCTTGTTATAAAATTCATAATAGATGAGTTTATTGATGCAATGGGTTGATTGATTGATGATCTTGTATCGTGTCTTTTTGACCTTGATCTGACGTGTCTTCAGTGACGTGTCTTCATGCATGTGACTCGTGCACGTGACCCACGCCTTTAGAGAATACAGATTATCTAATATACCCCCTTAGCTTTAAGCTCTTTGAGGTTAAAGCTAGCCACCTTCTCATATCCGTTAATGAGTTAATTGAACCGTAATCTTATCTAAATCCTTCTATCTTGCTCTAATACTGTCCCTTAGGTCCTCTAGTTGCTTCTCCTTATCCAGCTGCTCCTTAATATCCACCATCCCGATTATATTAATGAAGCTTTAAAACCTCTGCTTGGGCAGGGCCTTTATAAGTCCATTAGTAATTATCTCCTTCATTACTATCTATTAAAATCGTACTCGTCTTATTGCGTATTCCTAACGTAGCCAGTATTAATAGATATTAACGTGTCAGAGCTTTGTAATCAGCTTTACCATGTCTTTTATAATTAGTTAGAGCGTCTATGTGTTGTTATATTTAATAATTAAGGGCTTATTTAGGCGTAACATCATTGCTTTAAACAGCCTACTAATAAAGATAGCTTCCTTTACTATCTATAATAGGGCTAACAACTTGGCTTCTGTGCTTGACGTCATAACTATACCCTACTTGTTTGCTCTCCAGGTGATTGGCCCCCTAAATAGCTTTATAATATATCCTTACGAGCTTTTTCTATCAACAGAGTTGTCCGCGAATAATACATCACTAGCATAGATAAATAATTGCGCTTTACCTCTACCGTCTCTTCTATTGTCTTATCCTTTATCGCGTATTCCTTTGTCTTTCCCTCTACCATTTATTCCTTCCTTATCTCCTCTATAGTAGATTGCTCTGCTTCTCGTACTATATAGGTACTGGATAACTCTATCTACCGCTTAATAATGCTCTTAGCTTAGGTCCTAGTTGAACCTTACCAGCTATAATACTGCAAAAGCAATATCTAGACGCGTTATAGTGGCTACATAGAGTACTAAACCCAGTTTTCTCTAATATAGCATTATAGAAGCTAGTAGGGATATAGGACGGACTAATAGGTCTATATTAGGGGACGGACACGTCGGACGGATTATACGGTAATCGGTAGGGAGGAGTTCCAATTCTGCCATAGGAGTGTCTGGAAGACGCCCTCTGAGATCTATCTTATACTAGTTAGCTATCTTCTCAATATAGGCTTCCTAGGATAGCTATAGGAGCCTCTAGCTATAATTACATAGTACATAGATTCCTAGGAACCATTTTAGCTCGCCAAGGATACTTATCTGGTATTCCTTACATAGCTCCTTAATTGCTTCTTAAGCTTTCTTCTTATCTGTCTTTTGGTAGCAGAAGACAATATCGTCAATATAGAAGAAGATAACTATTCCACCTTTTAGCATAATATACAGCTTCTAAGGTACCTCTTTAAAGCCTAATTTGTTTAACAAGCTCGTGAGATTCTTCTGCCATAATAGTGGTAATCGTTATAGTCCATATAAGGCTTTTCTTAAGCGCAGTACTTTGTCTATCTTTCCTTTGTTAAACCCTAGCGGTAGCTTTATATAGACGACCTCGTCAAGATCGCAATAGATAAACGCATTAACTGCATCTATCTATATTGTCTCCAGGTTGAATTTTGCGGTGATTACTATAAAGGTTTAGAAGGTTGTACTAGCTAATATAGTAGCTCTTATAGGTAGGTCTCCTAGGGCCTATTAATTTCTATATACAACTAAGCATGCCTTACATTTCTGGAGGAATCCGTGCTTGTCCGTCTTATAGATAAATATCTATATTAAGCTAAGGACCTACTGTCCCTTTATATACTTCTTATCTGTTTCTTAAAACGACCTCATTTAATAATAGGATTAGAGGTAAGCTTATTAAGCCTCTTAAAACTGATCTTAAAGAGGGTGTACATTAAGGTCCTTAATTAACTAAAATAGCGGAGGTAAGTTCTTCCTGTATAATCTAACATTATATATTCTGCCTGATTTTAGCTTACTATTATTAAGTCAACTATTAAGGTTAAACTTCCTTTCTACTATAAAGGCGCCTTAATAGGCTAAGGTAATCCTTTTAGTAATAAAGTCTTTAAACCTATTATCACCAGCTTCCTTAAACAAGTCTTTAACTAAGTTATTAAATACCCCCTAAGTATAAAACCTATCTCCTACTCAGTTAATAGTGTCCTAATTAGTATCTAACTTTATAGGATACTTAACGTGAAAGGTATATAGAGATTCTTTGTCTTTTTTTATTAGAGGTGGCGTATAATACGCGTCTTTAAGAGCTCTTGCAAGCTCAAGATCTGCTAACTCATTAAAGGTTTAAACTGGCTTATTAACATCATCATCTTCCTCTTAAATTGACTGTTTAAATACTTTGTTATTATCTTCCAGAAGAACCTTATTCTTAGTTAAGGTCTTAAGGAGTTAAATCTTCTTAATCAGCATATTTAATTCGGCGTGTAGATCCTTTAAGATATCTATTTACTTGCCGTCAAAGAACGTCTTTTTATTAAAGATAATATCCCTAGTAGAGATAATAATACCTTTATACAGGATCTAGATCCTGTAGATATTGGTAGAGTTATAGCCAATAAGGTAGCTAATATGGGCTCACAGATCTAGCTTGCTTAGTCTTTTCTTCTTTAGCTAGGTATCCGATGTTATCACGTACGCCCTATAGCTATAGGCTTTTAGGTGCGCTAATTATGGTTTTCTTAATCTCCCATTTGCTAGGTAGGTATGGAACCTTTTATATAACAATTTCCATCTATTGCTTTCCCGTGGCGTTCAATCTTGAAGGTAGACTATATAGTTAACTATCTCGTTCTATAGGTCGTGTAGTAGATTAGTAGTAATTCTTATTACACGTCCTTTCTTAATAATTACACCCCCTAAGTGTTTGGCGGTACTGTTCTGTGCTTAGGTATATAGCGCTAAAGGCTTAAAGGTAATCCCTTAGGTCTATAGCTATTTAAGGGTTTTCCTTCTCCCTAGCTTGTTGTCTAATCTAATAGTGTTAACTTTAAGGTTATACCTCAGATAAATCTATTAAATGAAATCTTTAAGCACTTATAGTATCTCCTTCTCTTTACCATACGTCATTATAAAATACGGGAAGGTTTTTTCTAAGAAGGTATTATAGATAAATATAACTTATATAAATCCAGCATGCGCTTCCTTAAGGTTAGTCCAGTTAATATAGAGGTTAAGATAAGGTTTATTAATATTCTATTTTAAGAACCTTCTTAAGACCTAACGCTTAATTTTAGCGAGACTGTAATATTAACATTCCGTTATCTTTAGGCCTTAAAGCTTAACTCCTAAGGCGTTAAGACCTAAATAGTAAAGGCTTATAGGTTCTGGATAACCTAGACATAGATGCCATAGATACGCATTACCTTTTATATCTAGGCGAATGTCTCTTAACAATGCTCTACGCTTCCATTAGCGGCGTAGCAGTTGGCTTATATTAAACGCTAATAGACTTCCTAGTTAGATGTATTTAATAGTCTATTATCTATAACGTTCTTCTATTTAATATAGGATTATATCGTCCTTCTAAACTAGAAAATTGTTGTTTCCTTTATTATCCTAAAAGTACCCTCACTTTTAAAGTAGACGGAATAATACTAGATTCGTATTAAAGTCCATATAAAAGGCAACGTTCTTAAGATATAGGATTCCCTTACTCTTATCTAGTTTTATGACTTAGATAGTAACATTGCTATAACCTAGTATAGGCACTTCTAAGCTGCCGGTAGTAATATATTTATATCTTAGAGCTTTCCTAAAGTTATAAAAACAAGAGAGATTATTAAAAATATATAGAGTGGTTTCTAAGTTAAGAATAATTAATAGCTTTAGTGGATGGATTTAACCTATATAATACAATTCTAGGAATATCATATTAGCTTCTCCCTTAATTTTAACTTCCTAGCTCTTATCCTATTATTGTTAAGCCTCGTCTTCCTATTCTTTAAGTCTGATCTTCACAACTTAGTTAGTAAAATTCTTATTCTTTTCTACCTTCTTTAGCACCCTTTTAATGCGAGCATCTTTAATCGTGACTCCTTTAGGTCTTTTATCTTTAAATAAATACCAATAGTCTTAAAGGGAATATCCTTATTTCTCGCACGCTAAGCACATAGGTAGTAGCTTCTTATAGGACGTCTCCTTGTCTACTAGTAACCTAGCTCTCTTTAAGCATCTAGTATATACTAAGGTTCCTTTCCCTAGACCTTTAGTAGTACTAGAGTAATCTATCATAGCTTGCTCTATAAAGTCTGCATTAAAGGTACTCCCTCTTATAGTAGTATTAGCTTTCTTTAAGGGTATTCTAAGTCCTTCTTATAGCTTCTTTACTACTCTGCGGTATTTGGAAGATCTCAACTTCTAAGGGTTATTTAACTTAGTAGTATACTTCACACAGTAGACGTTATTAAATAGTTAAATAACTTCTGCTAAATCTTGTAGCCAGATTCTATTAAATATTTAAGGGATCTTATACTTCTCTCCTAGGGATATTACGTGTTCCTATTAATCTAGCTACTAGTTTAATTTTAACAACTATTTAAACCCCTTAAGGGCTTCTATATACTAGTATTATACCTTCTTCCTAATAAATGACAAGGTAGGTTCTGTGTTCTCCTTTAGCCGAGATAGCCACTCTTTAACTATTAAGAAAGGGTTAAGCAGTAGCTTCTTCTAAATTAATACTATGGATATAATCTAGGTGCGGATCTGTTAAAGATAATCTTCCTATCTAAGGAAATACTTTATATCCTAGTTATAGTATCGTCTGCTATTTTTATACGCTTTCTGTTAATTCATCAAGAGCTGTGTATATAAGGTTACATTCTCATTAAAATCTATAACCTTTAGAAGAGGTGGTTTTTTAAGTAGACCTTCTTAAGGTGCTTCTATAGCTGGGTTAATATGGGCCCAAATTTGCTAATCTATAAGGGCTTGTAGTTGCTAGATCTATTACTCCCAGTCTTCTAGTTTATTGAGGATGATTGTGGTTGACAAACTCGATGTTAGTAGAGTCATTTTAACTGATAGGCAAAGGAGGATTTAAGATGGTATTTTTGTCGTCAGGATCGTCCTTGTCATTAGGGTCGTCCTGTGACGATTAAGGTAGGATTTCTCGTGGAATCTCGTGGAATCTCGTGGAATGTTCGTGTCAGAATCGTCCTGCGACACTTAAGGTAGGATTTCTATCAGAGTCTGCGTCCTAACGATAAGGTGTCAGAGTCTGACGATAAGGTAGAATTTCTTTAAATAATTGAGTAATGGCTAAATAGCTTCTTGAGTTGGCGGACCAGGCTTATAACTGTCATGAAATTCATAATAGATGAGTTCATTAATGCAATAGGTTGATTGATTAATAATCTTATATCGTGTCTTTTTGACCTTAATCTGACGTGTCTTTAGTGACGTGTCTTTGTGCATGTGACTTATACACGTGACCTACGCCTTTAGAGAATATAGATTATCTAACAGCTCTATAGAAGAGGTATATTTATAAGGTTTTATTACCTATCTATTAAGGCTACCACTAAGAAACCGCTGTCTAGGTATATTTACCCTAGTATAGATTTAAAGCATCTATTATAATCCCACATAATTTGTATTGGACTGCTTAATCCCTAATAAGGAAATACCTAGACAGCGTAGTGATTAGTAAAGAGGCGGAAGACATAATAAAAAGTCTAGAAAAATGGCTTCTAAGTAATAGAGAATACAAACCGGCTCCTAAGTTAAGATACTTTAACTAATATATTAGCACCGGTTTAGAACAGGAGATTAGCGGCTTACGTAATAAAGTAAGGAGTTAGATTACGGATGTAAGTATTTTTTAGCAAAAATACCTAGTATTTAGTGCTAATAATATACTAGGCACTAATATTTGGCGCTATAGTAAGGCTAAGAGATCCTATTTAAGGAGGATAGTTAGCTGGCAAGAATAAGCGGTTACTTGTCTTTGCTAGGGTTTTGTAGGGATCCCCCCTTTTGCAAGTTTTGGATAGAAAGATAAGCATACCTTTTCCTCCTAAAATAGTAGTATACTATACACCCAATCACCAGGCGTTTGTTAGCGGCGATATTAAATTCGTGGTTATATAATAGCCCATAGGTTAAAGTGGTCTAAAAGAATAATAAAATAAGTTACTAGCTTATGCCGAATTGCTAATTAAGTATATTAAGACCAATTGTATTAAAGTTACCTCCCTAGCAAAATATTTTGGAGTACTCTACTTAGGAGAGGTTAAGTAAATTAAAGTTATCTACTAGTAGGGAGCCAAGCAAATTGAAATTATTAGGTGGTGGGAGACTGAGTAAATTAAAATTATTAGGTAGTAGGAGACTAAGTAAATTAAAGTTATCTACATTACTTAAATACAATAAATCCTAATGCGGTGTGTCTCTTCCCTTATCTACTAAGTGTAATATGTTAAATAATTAAGCTCCATTATCTCTATAGCCTAGCGATAGATTATATAAACTATTTTCGGGATTCCCTAATAAGAAGTTAGAATTTTCTTAGGCACTTAGTTCTATCTTTTCTTACCCCTATTGTTTCTAGTAGTGTATCTATATGCCTCCTGTGTGCGCGGTACTAGGGCGGCCTATTAGAACGCGCTAATAAGATTTGCTATGTTAGGAACTTATAGGTATTAGTCTTAGCTTATAGTGCCAGTACTCTACTCTACTAGAAGTAAGTTCCCCTTATCTCCTTAGACTTAGCTACTATTATAATATATTAGGACAAACCGTCTTACCTTATAGAGTTAAACTGGCTTCATATCCACGGCTCTTAGGTGGACTTTTTTGGTATCTAGGTCACTTACCATCCTATTACTTAACGGTTTCCAATCCTCTTTTTAGAGCATTTAAAATCCAGCTAATCGCTCTCTATATAATAGTGACAGTGGAATCTAGCTAAGTTAGTATCTATACTAATTATAGGAATCTTAGCCATACTAATACCTTCTTTAATTAAGCCTTGGGCAAGTGTATAATAGTCTTTTAATATATTATAAATTCCCGCGACTTTAAGAGCTTGAATTAATTTATTATAGTTAAAACCCTTCTTTAAGAAATCTTTTTCCCATCTAAAAGTATATGGTTACCATATAAACAATTACTATTTATTGCTAGATCTTATACCATGTTCCCTATCTTTAAAGGAAGAAAGGATAAGGCACTAGGCCCTCCTAGAGCATCTCCAATTAAGTAGTACTTACTACCACTAATAAAAAAGGCTTCTATCTGTTAAGTGAGTTTCTTAAGTAAGATCTTAGTAGTTAAGCCGATTCTATAGAAGTCTTAAGCTATTAATCCTGCTATATAACCATTTTAGGAGAGCTTTAATAGAACTACTTAAGCAAATCTGTAAAGGATCTTATAATATATCTTATTCTTTTCGAGGACTAAGCAAATAAAAGTTGTATAATTAAGTGGGAGTTTAAGAAAATGCTTCTACTCGTCTATATAGGTTTCCTAAATTTAAGGATTCCAAAAAGCAACTATTCCGGCCTAAACTTTGGCAAGAAAGGTTGTAACTTTATAGCTAGGCTTAGATTTGTATATCCGCGAAAGATTTAAACGCGAAATACTAGCTCCTTTAATATTAACCTTGAAAGTTATTTCTTTGGCGAAAGATTTTAATTTTAACTTAGCTTAGTAAACCAACCTAAGGACCTTATTAATGCTTTAGATTAACTATAAAAGAGCTAAGTAGAGAGGTAATGTCTATAAAATTAGTTAACTTATGCTTAGCTTTATAAGCCTTACTAGTTCTTCTTCTACTAGAGCAGCCCTGAGTTTTGTAGCGATATTAGTTATTTTATAGGTGTAAGGATATCTGATAGTAAGTAGTAAGCAGAACCTTTACTTTAGGAGAAATAATATACTAGTATAAATTCAGGGCACTAAAAAACAGGCCCGTTTTTTAGTGCCTTAAATTTGTGCTAGTATAAAGCACCCCCTTATATAAGCATTGGTACCCTATAACTAGCACCTAAACGTTACCCTAAATTTAAATCACTTATACTCAAAACGTGGCAAATAGGAGATCCCTAAGATAAAATAATGCAAGCCTTAATTATAACTCCACTACCCTAAAAGCCTTAAATCCCTACTAAGGACTAATTGGATTCTTTCCCATCTTATTAGAGAATTTAAATCCAAGTATATTAGGTATATGCTTTAAAACTGCTTTCCTCTAAGAGTAGGGATTAAGCGGCTAGCTTAATATTAGGTCCTGGCTCCATTTTTACCATTCTAACACCTTTAGGAATGCTCCCTTTAGGGAAGTTAACGGTTCTGGAGTATGTAGTAAGATCTTAATAAACCTTTAAAGGTAAAATAGGGAGATTTAATGGTATATAGAACTTATTACATTTTATATAAGGCTAGGAATGTAAGTTCGCCCTAATCTGTTTATTTAATTTAGGTTATTTAGCCCTACCTTATAATCTCTACTGCTTTTTGCCCCAGTTGCCTTGTTGCACTAGTCTCCTATAATATACACTCTTTCTATTCCATTGGCGCTTATAATCCCCTTATTTTTATGCTGCAATTTTCTTGTATATTGGGCTGTATATTATACTCAATTTACTATTAACCCTATGCGTAGGGTATCTCTTCTTGCCCTCCTTCTATATATCATTTCTATCTCCTTAGCACTAGCAGCCTCCATTTTCACCGTATTAAATTTATAGTAAAGGTAAGTATAAATATTATTAGGTCTTCTGCCTTTTTTCTCTACTATTTTATTAGTTCTCTATTAAACTCCTTTCTTAAATCATTTATATCTACCTAAGAATCTCTATAGAAAACCCTAACCCTCCCACTACAAATATGCTGGTAAATAAAACTTACTAACTATTAAACTAGGTTTTTCTTAAAGTAATATTAACTAATATTTTGTTTAGGTTCCTAGAAGGCGATGCCTAGCTTGTCTTAGAAATGGTAATAAAGTTTAGGTAATCCCTAGAAAAGACTATTCTTAGTATAGTACCCTAGTAAACTAGTTAGAGTATTTAATGAGAACCCTTTTCTGGCAATTTCTATATAAATTGGCTAATAGACGGAGTGATTCAAATATAGGAGAGGGGATGCTATAAGTAGGCAGGCACTAGAAGGTAGGGTTTACTATAAGCGTTAGGTTACTAGATTTCCGAAAATGCATATAGTAGTAGGGGTGACATTATATATATTCTTAATATATATACAAAAGGTATAACGGAACCTTGTAGCAGGAACTACGGTGGGTTCTATTAATAGGCTGGGTATGTAGGTATAAACGAAATCAACAACATAATAATAACTGGTGGAGTGGTTGCCCAACAGATTAACTCTAATTGTATTCTGAGATTTACTACAAAGAGAGAACTATCTGGGTAGGGACTGTGGTCCTTTAAATATATAACCGTACTCCTAAGAAATCCCTTTGCTCCGTTTGCTCTGTCTACTCTGTTTACTCTGTCCTATAGATTACACAGATTATACAGATTATATAGATTATATTATGTGACCTTGGCTACCATTCCTCATTATATAGTTTTACCGGATCTATTCTAGACCGTGCCTATATTAACCAACTAGCTTCCTATAACTCTTCTCCAAGTAGTTGTAATATTGTACTTAAAGCGTCCGTAACACTATCTCCCTCCTCTTTATCTTTGTCCTTAAAGATTCCTAATATCTCTAAGTCGTCCACTAAAGGTGTAATGTCCGTTTAATTAGTCTGGTTAATATCTATACTTATTATACCTTCTTCTTCTTTAACCCTCCGTCGTGCGCGTACGGTTTCCTCTATACTATCGCTGGGTAAGGTAATGCCGTCTCCGTGTTCTTATTGTGCGAAAGAGGGGTTGGTCTGTGTTGCGCTAGCAAGTCCTGCTGCTTAACAACCTTCCTTTTGTTTGGAGTGTACTAAGGCAAACGTTCGTTCGTTTTATAACGTTCGCTCTATCTCTAACGCTGAGTATGCGCGTCCTATAACTCTTAATAGTTTTTGAGTTCCCTAAGTAACTTGTTATAGGGTCTTATATTTAATCTACCGCTATGAAACTTAACGCTGAGCTCTCTAGTGCCTTGGGCGAGATTTGTTATCTCTAGGATAAAGACCACGCTTGCGCTAAGTGGGTAAGAGATAAGGAGCGTTGTGCCCTTAAAGCTTGTACCTCTACTTACGCTCATCTGCTTTGTCTTGAGAAAGTATATAAGAAGGTTCGTTCTAAGGAGTGGAAACTGGTTTAATAGGGTTTGTCTAAGCTAGGTAATAAAAGGATTAACTTTCCTCCTATAAGGGAAACAACTCTAAGTAGCTTGGTAATTGCTCCTCTTAGGTCCCCCTTAGGTAACTTGTTCTTTAGCGATCCTTTCTTGTCAATACTGTCTGACCTATTTTCTTTTAATACTCCCGTACCTTTCCTATAGCGTTCTCTAGGTTGCTTAGTGGTTTCTAGGTAGTCTTACTATAGCCTATCTACTTTACTTTATACCACGTTTCGTTATCTACCTCCTTATAACTAATAATCTTTAAAACTTGCTATTTATCTTCTTTCTGTCCTCTATACGTGTCTGCCTTATAGACTGGCGGCTTGATATTTCCGTGTGCTGGTTCTAGCATTGCGACATGCTGTATAGGGTAGATTTTTATTTTGGCTAGTAGGTTTAACTTATACATAACCAATGAAATTCTTTACCTAATTTTAAAAGGTCCTAGTCTAATATAGTCTAACTTCTTACTTGGTTGTTGACTCTTGAAATTTTTGTGTAGTAGCTATACTTTATCCCCCTCCTTAAGATCTGGTCCCTCAGATCTCTTAGTATTATAGTACTTTTTTATTTATTCTTATACTAGTTTAGCTGTTTCTTTAAGGTCTATGTAAAGATTTATTAATATCTCCACTCTTTACTTAGCTGTGCTACTCGTCTTTTTTGCTTAATATGGTGATAACGATATTCTTGGCTCATATCTATAGTTCGCCTTAAATAGTAATGTCTTTATTCCTTCTTATAGTGTTGTATTATATGCAAACTGTATAACTAGTAGTAACGATACCCAATTGTTCTATGCGTAATTAATATAATGCCTTAAATACTGTTCTAGTGTCTAGTTTAGTCTTTCTGTTTGTCCGTCCGTCTACGGATAATACGCTGTAGACGTTGCTGCGCAAACCCCTTATTCTGCTAGAAATATGTCCTAAAATGCTGCTATAAATCTTAGATCTCTATCTAATATAATCTTGTCTAGTGCTCTATGTCTTATAAACACTTCTTTTATATAGATTCTAGCGATATCTTCTACTAATATCTCTTTAGTGCATGCTATAAAGTATTCTTACTTTATTAGCTTATTCACTATTACTAAGATCGCGTTATAATCTTGTCCTATAATGGGATCTCTTGACTTTGGTAACTTAATAATAAAGTCCTATAATATAACCTCCTATGGTCTTCCTAGTGTCTTAATAGGTTGTAGCCCTCTATACGGCTTATGCCTCGTCGGTTTATTTCTTTGGTAATTTAGATATTCCTTTATAACTTGTCTTGCTAGTCCCTAGATTCCTTAAATAATATACTCCTCTTAAAGTTTTAACACTAAGCCTATAGCTCTGTTATGTCCTTATATTATTCCCTTGTGGAATTCCTTAATAAACTCTTCTGTAATAGACTTAGGTATATATGTTGCTTCTCTATTTATATATTGCTCTAAGTCTGGATCCTCTGCCTATACTTTTTAGATTTTCTATATCTACTTACTTTCTGGTGACTTATAGATCTGACTTTCCTTAGTTGCTATAATCTTTGGATAATTATACCTAATTAATTTGTCTTAATCCTTTTGTAACAAAGCTTCTAATAGCTTTTTATTGCTTTGTAGTTTAGCCTTCCTACTTAGAGTATCTACTTATGCATTATCTATACCCTTGGTATGCTAAATTTCGAAATGGTATTTTATAAGCATTTCCGTCTATCTAACCTATCTTTAGTTGAGTTCCTTTGTCATTAGGAATCCTATAAGGTTCTTATAATCTATTTTTACCATAAATGGTTTTTCTGTGCCTTGTAAGAATGCTCTCTATTCCTTAAGTGCTGTAACTATACCTAGCAACTCCTTATTATAGATATTATAGTTTAACTCTAGTGGTATTATTTTTTAACTGTAGTATGCTACTGGGTGCTATCTATTTTAATATTTCTATAGGAAGCACGCTCCTAGTATAAAGTTTAATATATCCGTTTCTATAACCGTCTCTAGACCTAGTTGATAGATCTTAAGAACTGGCTCTTAGGTAAACAACTCTTTAACTCTCTTAAATAGTGCTTATTATTTCTTTCCCCACGCCTATGGTTCTTCTTTCTTGGTTAACTGTATAAACGGCTTAATATCTTATAACCATTGCGCTATAAACCTTCTATAGTAATTGCAAAACCCTAGGAATAATCTTAACTACGTAATATTCTCTGGTTCTTGCCAATTTACTATAGCCTCGATCTTCTTTGGATCTATGCTAAGTTAGCCTAGTTCGATAATAAATCTAACGAAATTGGTCTTTTAGGTAAAGAACTTGTATTTCTTAATTACTATTGGCATCTGTTCTTCCTATAGTCTCTTTAAGACCCACTTAATATGTTTTCCGTGCTCTTTCTTACTTTCTAAGTAGATGATAATGTTATTAAGGTATACTATAACAAATTTATCTAGGTGTTTACCTAATATACTATTAATTCGCTTCTAGAACGTTGCTAGTGCGTTTATAAGCCTAAATTGCATAACTAATAGCTTGTATAGTCCTTCCTTTAACCTAAAGGCTGCCTTCTACTTATCGCCTTCCTTAATTCTAATCTGATGGTACGCCCACCTCAGATCTATCTTTATAAAGATTTTTACGTTGCCTATTTTATCTTGGATTTCGCTAATTAAGGGTAAAGGATATCTATCCTTCCTAGTAATACTGTTTAACTATCTATAGTCTATATACATCCTAAGTTTTCCATTTTTCTTTAGGATAAACAGTACTGGATATCCTGCTAATAACTACGATGGTTTAATGTATCCCTTTTGTAAGTTCTCCTGGATAAACTCCTTAAGCGCTACTAACTCTGTTTTAGTAAGCTTATAGATTGGAAAGAACTTTGGACTTATTCCCTCTTCTAATTCTATCTTATAGTCCCAAGCTGTATGCTTTAATAGCTTCTTACTTTCTAGTAACCATAACTTTTTTCTATACTTGTGGTATCTCTTTGGTATATAACTTAAGCCTCGCTTAGTCTCTTCGTATATCGCTCCGACTTGGTACTATACCAACTTGGTTTACTGTCGCACTTTACGTTATTATATATTCTTAATATTGACTTAACCTGTAACCCAATCAATCTTTAGATTATACTCCTGTAACTAAGGCATTCCTAGTATCGCCTTGTCCTATCCCAACGGTAGGATATTAAAAGACATTCTAACTGGTCTCCCTTTAATAGTTATCTAAATAGGTTCTGTTTTGAGATTAATAACGCCTCCTCTATAGGCTATCTAATCTCCTAAAATCGTTATAAGTGGATATGGGTGTTTTTTCTGTCTGTATAGTAACCCCATCTTTTCCACTACCTTTAGTAATATGTGGTTCCTTATTACTCCACTATCTACTAACGCTTTGAACTGCTAATCTTGCCACTTTACTCTTAAATTTAGGTGTTGTCCTTAAATTCCTTTAAGGGTTTAAAGCTCTAACACTAGTTCCCTCTGGTTTTATACGCCTCTCCTTTTCTTAACTATTGGCTGCTCGATCCTGCTTATACTTAGTCCAACTTTGGCCAATACTTAGTTTATTTCTTTTTCTCTATATGCTATGAACAAGTGTTCTTTAGGCACTCCCACTACTATTATCCGTCTAGGCATTCTTCCGTAAGGAATCTTCCTAGTTAAAGTGTTAAGTCCCCTTAACCTTGTATTTCTACTGGGTGCTAACTATATATATACTTGGCGTTCCTAAACCGCTTTTCCTCTGGTGCCTAATATATTCTTATTAGGTACTTCTAGTTCTTATCTTTAGGTGCCCTATATATGTTACACGTGTTATCCATATAAGCTATCCACAATAGTGTATAATACGCTGCATGTTTTGGGTTAACTCTTAGTTTGTCTTTATCTTTAAGTTTAAACCTATACCTAGTTAACCTAACCACTGGTATCTCTGCTATAGGTATTAAGATTTATTACTTACTTCTCTAGTCCCTAGATCCCTCTTCTAGGTTCCTTAATATTATAATTAACGCTCCTTTAATATGACTTATGTGTTTTTCCGTAATGGGTTAGTCTTAGACAACTTTTTTGTCCAGCTATATATAAAAATCTTCCTATTTATTGTTGTGTCGTTGCCTATACCACTTTCCGTATAACTGGTTTAGTGTGTATGGTCTATCCGTTAGAAAGTACCTTGTTATTGCTGTATTATGATATTCTTTGGTATGTCTTTCTTTAAACTAGGTTAGAATATCTAGATCCTCTTCTTGTTTTAGTTTATCTAACTATTTTGCCCTAGGTATCCCTGTACTTGGCCTATTAGTAACTCTTTATAGGGGTGCTCTGTCCCTTATATAACCTAGTATAGCTGACCTCTTATCTAGCTTCTGCTCTTACTATATAATGATTCTTATTCTAAACTTATCTATAGTTTCTTATTTTCTGCGTCTTGTAGCTGGATCTTTATAGTCGTCTTGCTTTTTAATCTGGGTATTAACTTTTTAATCTTTAGGCTGAACACTGCGTTTACCTAGAATTGCTAACGTTCTTATTTATTCCCTAAACTTGTAGTTCTTGAACTTGTGTCCTATACTCATTCGTTTGTTACTAAACTGAGTTACTACCCTTTCCTATTAGTTTTCGTCCGTTGTGGGTTTTTAGGTATGTTTTATCTTACTTTAAGAATCTTAAGCTTCTTTTATCTCTTCTTAAGAATCTTAAGCCTGTGGCCTTTTACCTTTATTAAGTAATAAGCTAGCACTAGCAGTTATCTGCTTGCTTAGTTTCTTTTAAACGTTGCTCCTATTATCTTGTAAAGCAATGGAAATTGTATCTAATAGTGTCGCTATACCTATTACTAAACCTCGCTTGGTGGTAGTCTTAGTCTCTACTTCTATTGCGTTACCAAGGTTTAAGTGCTCTTAGTTAGCCTCCTTTTCGTCCTTGTTACTATTAATTAATAAGTACTCTAACTCCATTGTTATTACTACTAATCTTTATTTATATATTGCTGTAACATCTTAATCTAGCTTGTAGAGTTAATCTTGTTCTTTATTTAACTCTCTGGTTCCTTGGAGTCCTTTTAACTCTAGCTCTTGCGGCTAATAGCTTGCGCCGTACTTAGCGTCCTTATAAATTTGGTATGCGTTATTATAACAATACGCAAAACTGTTAATTAAACACTCTTTTATTCCTCACAGTGCACTATTATCCCTTTGTATGTACGTGCCGTCTGCTAGTCTGGTTCCCTTTACCGTATAGTTACTCTAACCACCTCTATAGTCTCTAGCAAAATGACCCTATTTTCTGTAATTTATATAAGCTCTATCTTTAAACCATCTTTCTTACTATAGAGTCCGCCTAAATGTCTTCTGCTGCTGAGATCCCTGGTTTAGCCTCTACTCCTTGGTCCTTTAATTACTTAATCCTTAACCTCTAGGTTTCTATAGTTTCTTTTCCCATTTTTAGGTTTCTTTGGTACCACTTAGGTCTATTAGCTCTGCGCCATTCTATAGTTTTTAATTCTGTGTCTGTTGTTGCGTACTCTGCGCCTTATATAACTATGGAACTTTGTCTTGCCCTCTTTTAGCTTGTTCCCTTTGGTAGATCCTATTATTAATCTTTATTAACTAATCTATTAACTCTCTTAGAGTATCCGCATCTTTTATTAGGATAATTGCGTCCTAGACTTTAGCCTTAAGTCCCTATTTATACTATGCTATAAGCGCCCTATCATTCCACTTAACCTGTATAGCTAGTGTTTGAAACTGTGTTATATACTTAATTATTAAAGTACGTTGTACTAAGTTCTAAAGCTTTTGTTCTACTGTGGTTATGGCCTCTAGGTCTCCAAATATCTATATTAGTTGCTTTGCGAACCCGTTTTAACTGGCAAATATATACCATACATCTTGGTTAGTAGTTGTTATGCCATTAGCCTATATTTCTGTAAGATATAGCTTAAACTACTTAAGTGCCCTCCCCATTAGGAATAATCCTACATAGGCTACTTAGTCTAACGATGTTGCTAACTTTACTCCTTCCTGTACTACCTTAAAGTGCATTTACGTAAGAAATCCTTTAAGCTTTAACTTCTCTCCTAAGAATTGTTTAATTAAAGGTAACTTAATCTTTGCTGCTTTAATTCTATTAATGCGTTCTTTAAGTATCCTATTATTGTCTTATAAGTAATTAACCATTTCCTATAACTAACCTCGCGTAACTACTTGAGAATCCCCCTTATTTATACTAGTATTACCTGGACCTAAGGTTGTAGCTATTGCCGACGCTATTATAACTAGTGCTGCTCTTGGTGGCATGTTGTTTAATCTCCCTGTTTAATACTATAACCTTAGTAGTGAATATGTAATGGAACCTTGTAGTAGGAACTACAGTGGGTTCTATTAATAGGCTGGGTATATAGGTATAAACGAAATTAACAATATAATAATAATTAGTGGAGTGGTTACCCAACAGATTAACTCTAATTATATTCTAAGATTTACTATAAAGAGAGAACTATCTAGGTAGGGACTGTGGTCCTTTAAATATATAACTATACTCCTAAGAAATCCCTTCGCTCCGTTTACTCTGTCTACTCTGTCTACTCTGTCTTATAGATTATATAGATTATATAGATTACACAGATCATATTACGTAACCTTAGCTACTATTTCTTGTTATATAGTTCCACCAGATCTATCCTAGACCGTGCCTGTATTAACCAACTAGCTTCCTGCGACTCTTCTCTAAGTAGTCATAACATTGTACTTAAAGCGTCCGTAATAAAAGGCATACATATTTTACATATTTCCAGCTTTATTAGCTAGATGTTTTAATTTATATAAGAGCAAAATCACGTTACTAACTAAAATAATGGCCACTAGGAGTACTGTAAGATACAGAAGCGTTTTCCTAGCGGCTTAACCCCCCTTCAATACGGTCTGTACGCATATTTAAGCCTAAAAGTCATCCCGCCTATTACCCCTAAGACGCTACCTTTCCTCTAAAGATCTATAATAGAAAACTAAACAGCTGATTAAAGCGAGGACGTATAGCCAGCTCGCTAACTAATTGGATATAGCTTATATACCACTATAAAGTCTAGAAGCCCCTAACAATTTGCTTTTTAATAGTACGCTAGAGGTGTAAGCTATAACAATATATTCCGCAAGAATTAAAGGCTAGAATGCCTTAATATATAGAGCTAGTTCCGCCCTATTATACTAGGATATATAATTGCCTTTATCTAGTTGCCTTAATGCTCCTTCTATAGCTTTTATTCGTCACCGCCTAACTTCACTATTTTTACTGTTTTTTTTAAACTATTCCCTAGTCTGCCCTGTTTCTGCTAGCTATTTACAGCCGCTCTACCCTTTAATATGGTTTCTGCTTAGTTAACCATTAGCTCGCTTATTAAAACCGTTATTTACTAGCTCTTGCCGGCCATCAGTTTTTTAAAGCGTTTTATTTAGCTACCTCTTATACAGGTCACTAGCACTTGTAGTTAGGATCGAGATTCTAGGTATAGTGTATTAATTACCAATCTTTGTCCAAAAGCGAGTACTCTACTATCTATTAATATGGACCTAGAAAGTAATCCTAGATTAACTACTAAGCTTAAAACTCCTCCGCGCCCTAGTACTTATTAACTCGAAGGTCTGCAAGGCTAGTAAAATATACCTTTAGAGCCTAATACCGGTCGATTATCTAATCAAATCGCTGGCCTTATAGACTAGTAAAAGGCATATTTAAAAGCGGGGGTTTCAGGCCTATAATACTAGCGGCCTATATAACTAGAAGATCTTATGTGGTATAAAATTCTCTGTATTTACCTAGATAAGTAGCATATGGGTATACTCGCCTTTAACTTAATTAGGTTCTTTAATAGGTCTAAAAAGGAGTTTCTTAGTCTTCTTTGGAGAAGAACTAAAGAGTATAAAATATAGGATATTATCTATTCACCTATATTCCTTAAATTTATAGATAATCGCCCTGATGTAATTATATTCTAGGTATATTTAATACCTCCTATACAGCATTTATTCTAATTAAATTACAGACTTTAATGTAAAATATTCTTAATAACTTGTAGGGCTATATAAAGAAGGAAGGGGAGGGAAGAGCTATTTTTTAGAGGCTGTGTTGACCTAGTATAGAGCCTTAGTAGTAGTTATCTATATCCAGCTTAGAGAGTGTTAATATTTTAGTATATAATTAAATTTGAATCCTCCGCGTCCTTAAATAAGTCCACTTACACTATAATATGAATTTACGTCTATGTACGTAAAATCCTTGAAATTACGGCGCTTGTATAATAAAAGAAAGTTATACTAGTGGCGTTATTGCCTTTATTAGCTGCGCGGTGCTCTATTAAAGGATATATTCCGCTAGTATCTCTATACCTCTCCCTACCTACCACTTCCTCCTTCCCCTCCAAAAATTTAACTATAGATAGTTGGCAGCGTTAGACTCACATACATACGTTCCTATTAAGCATTAGGTAACACTAAGCAGATATAAAATGCATAACGATAAATCATTATAATGTATATAGCGATAATTCTTAGCTATGCCTACTGTACGGAATCCTTTACCAGATGCTATCTAAAGGAAGGGTAGAATGGTAATATTAAAGAACCTAATTCCGTTAGTTGGAGTAGTAGCTACAGCTATTATATCTATAATGGTCCCAATAGCTCTCGTCTAATTAATATTGTAACTTCTCTATATATCTTTTAAGGGTGTTCCTCCTTCTGCTGCCAATTTGCTTTTTATTGCTCTCTTCTATAATAGCTACTTGTTAAATTCGACCGCTTACGCATATAGATGTATTTCAAGCAATATATGTTATTGTTTTAGCTTTTAAAACCTCCCCATCTTTCAAGATTTGGAGACTATATTCTAAAGAATTCCTAATAGACATATATAACTCTTACGCAGTTAATCTTATTAATGCGTTTCTTAGTTCTACCTTAAGGGTTTATAGTATAGAAAGCCTATACAATGAAAACAAAGCTAAGGTAGTTAAGTCGCCATAGGCCAGGCAAGATTTAACGGTATTAATTAGCAAAACTGTGATTTCTAGCGTCCTTATTATAAGTGGCCTAGAACCCCAGCCACTGCCAAAGGGGGATATTAGTATGGTACTACTATCTATTTAGTATAAGTTTGTAAGCTAATAAAACAAAGGTATTCTTAATAGCCTTTTAGAGGGTATTGATAATCTGCGTTAAGATAAAAACCTAGATAATATTAAGTTTTATAAGGAACGAACTTGCGCTAAGGGGGATTAGTATAGTTCTTAAGTTATAGGCTTAGGGGCGTAGCTAATTTTGCGTTAGGTACTCCCAAGATTACTAAATAAAAATCTCTATTTTTACTATACACGAGTCTTATTAAAAGTCCAGTCTGGGCAGAATACTTATTAAAATGGCAGTAGAAAAGCAGGACGAAGAGGGGAAGAAGATATAGGTGTTAGCTATATTAGTAAGCCAACCTATTCTAAGATACTTTGGGTTTAATATTAATACTAAGTTAATAGAAGGTCCGGTGGAGTATCTATACAGTTTCGGTGCTTATAAACTACAGCACTGCACTATAAGTATATAGCTAGGAGACAAAGATTAATGCGGGGTATAAGGATGTAGAAAACTTGCAAGTTACCAGCTAAAATAAAAGATTTATACTCTGTCGAACTAAATTGGACCTCCTTATTACTGTCTTACTACTGTTTCTAACGCCTAGTACCCTATATCTTACCACCTATTTCTATTACCTATTTTGCCTTAGTTGCCTATAATATTTAACTTAGTTGCCTGGACCTACCTTATCTATATAGAGAGCTTTTAGAGCTATATTTAATAAGCCAGAGTTCTTATTCCTAATTGTTTATTTAATATCTTTTCCTTTTCTATTTAGTATTACCCAAAGTATAATAGTGCTGGAGCGCGTCACCTACTACTTTGCCATTTCCTAGGCAATTTGTGTGATGGGCTTATATAAATGCTTCTAAACCAAAGCTTATAGATTGCTACTATATAAGAATACTAAGCTAAGGAGAAGAAGCAGACTAGTAGAGACTAGCAAGATATAAAGGGGTTATTAAGGCGCTAGTAGTAAGCGAGCTAATAGCGATTTGGCAGAATATAGTAGAATTTAGCAGATTGCCCAGAAATGGCAAGTTATGGCAAGTTGCGGCAAATTGCCCTAGAAACGGCAAAGTAGTAGGTAATATGCTCTAGTACTGTTACAATTTGCCACTTAAAATCAAAGCTTTAAAATGCGCTAGATGGAAAGCCTAAAGCCAATATACTAAATAGTATATAGGGGTAAATAATTAATTTAAATTGGTTAAGTGTAAATAGCTTCCAAAGTGGTGTGGCCAATTTAGTGGGGTAATTGAGTTTAGGGGGTAACCAAGTTTAGGGGGTCTAAGCTTAACGAGAAGTCTAAGCAATCTTATACTTTTAAATTTAGTTATCCCCTAACACGTTAACTTGGGCACCTATATTATTGATAAGAGCCTACTAATTAGATCAATAGAATTCAATGTAGGTATATAGCTTTTAATTTCATAATAAACTAATATATAAGCTTATCTTTAGAGTTAAGTCACTTGATATAAAGTCTCTAGCGGTCGTACTTCTTATAGAACGGTATTTTATAGATACTGCAGCTAAAATAAGTCTTTAAATGGCGCTGTCGCCTAGATATACACATTGTTCTAGTTTTAGTGTTCGCGCATAGGCCCCCTCCTCTAGGTGCCCTAACGTGTTAAGGGATAGGCCTATTACTAAATTAAGAATAACGTAAGCTCAAAGACCGGAGCCTATAGCTTAATGGAAGAACAAATTGAATAAATACCGCTAGTTATTATAGTATCTAACCTCTATATCGCGGTCTGATGAGTATTCCTCTTTTAAGTCCTTAAACCACTGTTTAAATGTCCAGAAGCCTTCTAATTGTGCTACTAAAAACCATTTATCTTGCCACAGAATTCTCGATCTGGTTAGTGAAATAAAGGGTAGTTTAAGCACTTTGAATCCAAAGTTAGTGCTCTTTTAGAATGAATAATTTAAACAAAGTTTACCTTTGTTAAAAAGTAGCTTCTCTATGTCTATAGGTAATATCTTAGGAGAGAACAAGACGTCAGTAATGTTCAAAATAATCCTATTATTAAATGTGATCTCTAAGGCACCCCTAATATATCTATACGGTCTTAGAGAGCTAAAGAAAAGATCTTTTAGGTATACTACGTCTCCAGATATATCGTATAAAAGAAGAGCTATATAGGTTGGCTTAGCACCGTTTATCTCCATCTAACTTTTCTCTGTATAAAACGCATAGAGTTAAGTCTAAATAAGAACAGGATTTAACTTGAGCTCTCTTTCTACCGCTTTAAGCCATTTATAACTTGAGAAAATGGCCCCTTAAAGTATTTTATAACGTTCTTGATTTAAAAGAGGATATTTATTAGGAGCGTCTAAGTTATTAGAAGATATATTTATAGTTATTTCTAGCAATCACTACTACTAGGGCATACCTAAGCTAGGAATAATATATATCTCTATAAGGGCCCAATAACGGGAACCTATGTTATAATAGTATAGAGCGGAGATAACGTCCTATTATTCTAAAAATAGCTCCTTATGGAAATTTCTTATCTAGAAAGCTTCCTTTAAGAAAGTAGTTATTATTAGGTACTAGAATAGGACCGTCCTAATAATAGGTAGCTTGTTAGCCTAAATTATATCTCTAGTTACACTAGCCTCTTTTACCTAAATCTATATTTTTATTCTTACCAAACCTAAGCTAGTAGGAAGAAACGATTTTTAGTATACTATGATTATAGATAGCTAGCGATCTTGCGGTTTTAAGTTTAAGTAGCAAGCTTAGCGCTTAATTTTACTAGGGTTATAAGTTAATCAACTTAACTTAACTAAGGCTTTAAATTAGTTGAATTAAAAGTTTAGTAAGCAGAAAGCTTAGTTAATTAAATTAATTAAATCAATATTAAAGTCTTAGTAATTGGTTGCAACTAAATTTAACTAATAGAGTAGCTAGCAACTATTACGACTCTTAGTATAGAGTTGATATAGAAGGACCTACCTAGTAACGCCCAAATTGTTTCCTACTACGTATAAGCGTTGCAAGCTCCGCCGACTAAGAATAACCCTAGCATTGGGGCGGAAGCTATTAGTAATCTTTTTAGACTAGAGCCAATATAGAGCTCTAGAATAGACTAAGGCTTACCCTAAAGTAAATACGTAGGCGCTTATTAGGCTTGGCGCTCCTCTTTATTAATTAAGCGGACGTAGATCCTTTCCCCCCGCCTTCTATCCGCCTATCTCTCCGTCTCCCTTGCTCTCTTTCTCTATCTCCCTTGCTTTTTCTCTCTGTCTCTCTTACTCTCTCTGCTATCTCTCCAAAGCTATTTAATCCTGTTTGGTTTAGCAAGCCCACTTATATTAGTACTATTATATCTTTCCTACGCCTCCCTCCACAGACCGTTCCCGTCCTTAGTCTTTATTTGTACTAGTAGCTATAAATATACTACACCCCTTCCTACTAGCTCTACATACTAATTTAGCTACAGACGTAGCGAAATTAGGTATATAGTATTGCGCGCGTATAAGGGGGGACACTAAAGCTCGTACAAGCTGTAGATGGTTAGATTATAATACAAAATTTTTTTTTTTTAAAAAATAGGTCGCCACTATTTATATACCCCCTAAATAATACACGTATACCCCTTAATTAATACGCATATACCCCTTACCTTATTTTGTTTAGATGCTTCCTTACTAAGTTAGAATATTACGTGCGTTTAACTTATTTACGCCTATATTACGAAAATTAAAGTACGCACTACGTAACTTTTATAACTACAACACCACGATTAAGTCTTGATTTTAGTTATGGTACAAGTAGTAGAATCTAAATTAGATTTAAAACGCGCCAAAGGAGCAATTAATTGGACTATATAGTGCTTTATAAGGCGTCGCGCGAACTAATTTAGGTGCTGCCACCTCTAAGCTGCTGTGCCCGCACCTATACCCCCACCCGCGCCTAAGGGGAGTTTTCGCAGTTAATACACCTACTTATCGGTTTTTGACCGGAAAATTGACACTATATAGCCCTGACCTTTGGTAAACTTATAGATATTATTAATCGCAGGCTTCTAAGAGTTGTATAGCTTTAATAGAGGTGGGTTAAGAACTAGAGTATATTTAGGTAGGCGCGCACTTTAATTTTCGCAATATAGGCGCAGATAAGTTAAACGCATATAACCTAATCTTAGGACGTAAGCATATTAAGGGATAAGGTCCTTTAGTTAAGTAGTAACCTCTTATTACTACCTTCTTCCCACTTTCTTGTCAATCGTTTATATAGACGTTTAGTATTTTGGAGGCTCTAGAGGGCGGTCTATAGGCGGCTCTAAGGATCTTCCTCTAACATCTATATCGATTAAGCTGCTAGTAGAGGCTATGCCGTTACCTATAGCCCCCCTAGAGGCAATAGTAGGATCCTTCTTCCTTACTCACTTCCTTATAGTTTGATTTACTATATGCCACCTAATATCCACTACTTGGTGTTAATCCTCCTGCCTATCTAAAGCCTAAAGGCTTATTAGAGGGGGTTTCGATTAAGCAGGCGGCTAGAGAAGGGCCCATTTATATTCGCTATTGCTTAAGCTCCTCCTAAGCCTTCCGCTATACTCGCTTAGCCTCTACTCTAGTCTACAGCGCTCCCTTCTTTATAGTAACTTAATTATATTTAAATCGGCTCCACTAGAGGGAGGCCTAAAAATAGGCCCTAACAAGTTAGTCTCCGTAAATTAATAGAGCACTTTTTCTATAGTAACCACAATTCTAACCTCTAAAGGAAGGGCTAATGTAAATAACAAATCCGTCCTTCTATCCTTCCGTCTATCTATATCTTTATCCCACTGATTTTTTAGCTGTAGTATTAGGTCCCTTCTTCTGCTTTTTAGAGGACGTTTAGGTTAATGTCTCTAGAGTAATTAGTTATAAGTCAGCATGGCTTAATTTACTATTTTGTTCTCCTAGTGTTAAGATTTAATTTCTAAATTGCTGCGAAAGTCTAGAGTGATCTAATAGTTATAGCTTAGATTGTTAAGAGTGTTTAAGATTAAAGTTAGATAGCAACTTATTAATAACAGAATAGATCTTCTTTAGGAGAGTAAGCGACTCGATATAAGCCTCTATTATAAAATTATATGTTATCTATCTCTCCTTACCGCCGAGCGGCAAGATATCAAAGGTATAAATCAGATAACAGTAAGTTGTAAACTTAAATCCATTAATAATAGGGTAGTAGCCGTATAGCCACACTATTCGGTAATTATGAGAAATCGAAAAAGTTAAAATTTCCCTATAGAGTTCATTCTCCCTCTTCGCTAATTTAAAAAGTTTAATAATGCCTCTTATTGCAAGTTTTATGCTATATATATTCTGTCAATCTGCAATCTTAAGTCCCATAGTGCCACATTTTACTTCGCTCGTTAGAAATGGAAAGTGTATAGAGTAAGTGGCTATAAAATATAATACGCACAAAGGATTGCCTAATACAGGTTAAAGTTTGCTAAAATGGTTATCTAAGAAGGCAGATCTCCTAAAGCCAGCAGCGTAATCTGGCTATAGCCGAGGTTTTATTATAGGAATGGAATTATTCTAGCCCTTATTAACACTTTTAGCTAAAATATTAAAGCGTTTATTATTAAGCGTAGCGAGGATTTCTGCAGAGGGAATAAGCAGTTAAGTAATATCTTAAATAATCCTTACTTTATTCTTACCTCGTAGTTTCTAGCAAGCTTTGTTAAATACCCTATTATAAAATATCGTGTTTTTTAGAGGTGTATACTTCTTCTTAAGTAATCTATAATAGAGGCTCTTACTTCTATCCAAGATACCTAGCTTATAATTGTCTATATAGAACCCGCCTAGGGTCTAAAGCACAGTTTTATAGCCTAGATTATTATATGCAGCACTCTTCTCCTCTCTTAGCCTTTAGTTACTTAAAGTTATAGAAGCGGTAAAGCTAGAGTCTAACTATTTATGGCGAAGAGAAGGCATCTTTCTCGCAAATAAGTATAACATATCGTTATTTTGATTGTCTTGCTAGAAGAACTTCTTTAGCTAAATATCTTCCTCTGCCCAATATCTAATATAACTCCTCTTAGATGCGCTAATAGCGCTAGCTACCTCCTAACCAAATGTCTACCTAAGAGAAGGGCCTGTGGGCAAAGATTGAGGATGTTTTTAAGGCCGCTTAACTAAGATATAATTTTCTAGGGTTTCCGCTTCTTGGGGTTGTTTTTGGCCCTATAATAGTAGGGGAGGCAGGTAATTCTATGACCTAGTGGTTAAGTTAGCCCTAGGTAGTGGTGGTCTACTAAATAAATATAGACGTACCTCCTCTGTTAAGAAGGACGAGTATCTCTATCTAGGCTTTTTATTCTTACTCTTTTGAAGCTATGAGATGCCTTTAAGGTATGCGCTTCTTTGGACTTGTTATAGTTCTTCTTTCTTAATGCCTTAAGGCCGTTTTTCTGTAAAGGATTAGATCGGACTGCTACTATAGACTAATAAAGGGAACGCACCTTTATCTTATTATGCTAAAGACCGTAGTCTTCTTTGGGCGCCTATAGGTCCTTAGCAGCTGGCTATAGTTAGTGGAATTGTAGGGACTTATAGCTTGTTTATATAGCCGCTAGGTTAGAAGTAAAATAGCGGAATATAGCTAATAGAACGCTAAGCCGGCTGGCGAGACGCCCCTATATGCTAAACTACAATTGGCGGGACTAATAATTCTAGATTAAGAGAGATGTTATAGCCCCTAAAAAAAGGATCTAGAGCAACCTTATATAAACTCATATACTCCAAGAATGATTACCGTAGATAGTATAGATGTATGTAAATGTCCTATTATAATCGCCACCCAATCGACATCCTTATTTATATTAAAATTAATAAATTATAGTAATAACTGCTATTCTCTAAGGCTGGCGTTCTTATCTATTCCTAAAGGAAATTGGACGCGTATTAGGGCTCCACAACTTAAAATATCCTTACCCTCTATGCAGCCTCTAGAGGCACGTAATATCTTAATTAATCTCTCTATACCTACTAAGACCTTCCGTAAGGATACCTACAGTGATATAAATAACCGAAGTGCTAATATTAATACTAGATCTAGAGCTAGAGCTAGAGCTAGAGCTAGAGCCAAAGTCAAAGCCCTAGAGAGCCCTAGTAGTATGGATGTATTAGGATAGTATTATTAAAGTGCAGGTATCTTATACTAGGAGTTATACAGATTATATAGGAATAATAAGTAGGTGCTACTTTAGAGGCATATCTAGCAGTCACCAGTTTTTATTAGTTATAGTTGCTAAAGCGGATTTTATATATTCTGAGCGTCTGTAGGGGGGAAAGGTTCCGCAACACTATAGCCCTAACAGCTATAGAAAGTCAGTAATGGCCTTATTAGTAGCACGCGGGTAATAAGCTAAGTGCACTTATAGAAGAAGGGTTAACAGGACCATAAAGTACACTTAAAGCGGCCTAATCCAACGCACTAGCTTATTATGCAATTAATAAAATCTAACTATGCCCTCTGCCCTTGTTTAAAAACGCGCTATTAATATATATTAACCAGCGGGGTTTTCTGGGCAGCTACTAATATATATAGTAATCGCACCTCTAAAATCTAGCGACCTGTAGATACTTGATGTATGCCATATCCTAGCAATATAGGCGCTCCGTGTTATTAGCGTTAAGAGCTAGCTAGGGGCGTACTGTTATAGCTAATGCTCCTAGGTATAAGATAGCTAACTTAGCTTACCTAATATCTATCCCTAAGTATAGAGACGCACCTTAACTTAAGTAAAATGTATACCTATGTTGATAACCCCTACTTATACTCTAAATGTAAGCAGAACTATACCTTCCCTAGACGATTATACGATTACTGCTAGAATAGCAGTGTGGCAACTAGCCCTTGCAACAATCCCACACTGGCTAAAGGGGTGAATGGATAAATAATTACCTTTAGCAGTTCTAAGAAGCCTAGGAATTACCTGCTTTGCGCTTATTATATAGCCCCGTCCTCCTAATTTATTATCGCCTTGCTAATCTGTGGGCAAGAAATATAAGTAAGCCAAGAACTAAAACTGCAATAGTTGTCTTAAGGAGGGGAGGAGCGAAGGGATAGGTTCTACTATAGAAGTTAATAGCTAAACGGCGTTAGTATATAATAATTAAGGGAGATTAATAAGTGGCACACCTTTAAGAATATTGTCTGTACTTATAAACCTGCCTTGCCAGTACTCTGTAATAATATCGCCTATTAGTCCTAGACTTTTTGTCTTAGGAAACTTGGATTATTTAAACAAATTGGTAATTTCTATCTCTTTAAGCCTGAGCTTAAAGTATGGAGGTTTACCTATCTAGATTTTATATAGGGTAGAACTAAGGGCAAACAGGTCTACCTAAGTTAATTTTAGGTCGGCTCTAAGACATTTATGGCTTGCAGTTACCATAATAGATGGCTTAGAGCCATTTAATAAGGAGCCACTAAAGTTAAGGAGCTTTACGTGTAGGCTATTATCTAAGGAAATGTTGCCGCACGTTAGATCTATATAAATGACATTTATTAAATAAACAAAGGTAAGCGCACTAGTGACTTATTAAGCCTATTAAAGGCGTTGCTTAGTATAAATCTTATAGGTTTGGATGTATTAGCAGAGTCTATTCTTGCCCGTATATTCTAGCTAGATGCCGGATTTAAAGGTATTATAAAACTTTAGCAGACCTTTATGCCCGCTATATTACTAGAACCGCTTGTAGATCTATCTCTTAACTTTAATAGCGGGCTCTTCTTCTACTTGGTAAGGATATTTAACAATAGTATTAGAGGAGGAGTCTAGGTATACTATACTCGTAAATCCGGAGCTAAGGTAGTTTATTATATTAAACCCGGTTAGGAATCTAATAGCGGTTATCTTTTAGTTGCGTGGTAGAGGAGTAGGGGTAGTCCTAAGTTAATATAACTTATACAGCTTATATAAGCAGCTGTTCGTTGCTAGAGGGTATAATTCTTCTATAGAAGGGTTAAGAGAGGGATATTATCACTAAAACCATATCAGGGAATATAGTTATGGCGGCAAAGTGGCTTAAGGAAGGTAGCGAGGCACATTAGTCCATAATAGGGAGGCGTGATTGTGGAATAGGGTAGACAGCAGCGAGCTTAAAGACAGGACGGATGTGGCTAGAAGACGATATAGTCTATTAAATACTATAAGCAGTTCGTTGCAGCCAATATAGTCTACTACAAGTCGCGCCTTAAGAAGTTGTAGATTGAACGCGTTATTGGAGATGCTTGGAGGTGGTAGCGGAGGTGGCTCTAGGCTTCGGCTTTATGTCTATACAGCTAAAGGATGGAAGGCTTTACTAAGGCTCTATTAACACTGCCTTAAAACTTAGTGGTATACTAAACAGCCTATAGCATTCTTTAAGCTTGATGGTGTTAGGCTAGGTGTCCTTACTATTCTAAACCGCGTAGGGCTTAGCCTTAAGGTTATAAGAAATACCAGCTATATATACTATAAGCTATAGGCGTAAGCTATAGGTTAACCTTGGCTTGCTTACACATATTTAGTTACAGTATTGGCTTGGCCTGGAATCCCTAATAGGTCTAATTAGAAGTACCAACCAGGGTGGTAATCTTGCATAATCTCTATATATTTAAAAGTTAAAGTACCCCTTATATGTCCTAGCTTGGTGTGTTTCTTACTTTATAGTAGGGGACGTTACCTTAAACACCTTAAAAGAGTACTGTATGTCTAGATTAAGATAAAGATATAAAGGCTGTTAAATTATACTCCGCCTAAACCGAAGCTATAAAATTAGAGTACGTGTCTATATAGAAATTTAAAGTCTTTAGCTAACTAGATGTAAATTCTACCTAGAAACACTTATGGTTCTTAGGCCTTATTAGGGCCGTTATAATGGTACATTGCTGCTAAAAGTATATATAAAAATAGCCGACTCCCATAAGGCTAGAATTTCTGGATTAATGGGAATTTGTTATTTAACTTAGGACTTAGCGTTTAGCCCCCTCTAGAAGTTTTACTAGGAATATCTTAGAATTCTTATATAGTCCGCACTAAGCTTAAGCGCCTATTATGGAGCCGCCTTAAAAAAAAAACCCCTAACCAATGATGTAATATTAGAGAAGAAATAATATCTATAGAACTTAAAATTAAAAAATATAATAAGTGGTATAGAAAAGGATGGTATATAAATGAACACAAGTCCTGCAATTGGATTGTTAGGTATTGTTATTGTTTATAAGAAAAGTATACAGGATATTCTAGCTAGGGGTAGGCAAAGATAATACAATCTTTTTAACCACTTTTGCTTTGGCCCGCCCCTCTATACCTACCTTCTATATAGCATATTCTCTGAATTAAATCTTTACATAAGTCCACCAGAAGTAGTTGTTATTATTTAAATGCGTTGCCGCTTCCTTAGGAGAGTATTGTATATAGATAACCTCTTCTGCTTGCTATAGTCTGCCCTGCTAAAGGGAGCATCTAAACCTTAAGTGGCTATTAGGTTCTCTATTAAGAAAGGTAACCTACTAATATTGCAAGGCTTAGTGTCACCTTCCTTTAGAGATATTGTAAATTTCCTAAAAGTATCTAAGTTAACTCGTTTCTGAAAGTTCCCGTCTTTACCTATAAAGGAGGTATCATTAAATGTTCTAGAAATTGGCTAATCATTTATTAAAAACCCGGCAGAGTTATTTACTAATTTACTTAACAGGGCTTTGAAGGCTAGATCACTGCGTGTTATTAAGCATAGAATATATCTGGTAACTATATACTTCCCGTTATATCTCTCTGGGAGAGAGTCCAATTCGAAATAGAATAGAGATGCAATTATATAGTGTGCTATAGTATCAATCCGGGCCGATAGGGAGTAGTCTATTTTGACTTTTAATTTAAGTTTAGGTATACTTCTTGTATTATTAAGTCTTGGTTTAATAGTATTAAAGTTAATACTAAGGCGGTAAATTCTATTAAGAATTTGGACCGCTAGTCTAATAGTTTTATAGGCCCGTCTTATTATTTTATTGCGTATTTTCTCTAAGATTAGATTACATATTCTAGGGAACATTCTGTTTTTCTAAATACTATGGCAGTTATCCATGGATACCTTGTAATTTTTTGGCCCCGGCTTACTAGTACCTAGAGATATAACAAAGTTAGGTTCTTTAATAAGTGGAAATATTACTAATACCTCTAAAAGCGCCTAGAGTAGGGGGTTATTCTTAAGGAGTTCTATATCTTAAAATGTGCCAACTTTATTAATATATTTTAGCGGAAAGAAACTATAAGGTATAGTTAGTTTTAGGTATAAAAGAGGTAAGCTAAAGCATACCTAGGCGCTATAGATGCGGATTATATACTAAATTTTATGTTAGTTTTATCTAAGGGTAGGGTTTGTCCAATCTTATATTTCCCAAAGCGGCACTTTTCTACAGCTATCCTTTGGCCTTATAACGGCGTTGTCTTTAGGTTTGTTAGACGACTCTTATACTAAGTTATATATAGGGAGCTTACCTTAATCTTCGTCCCGTATGCCTACCCCGTTGTAGTTAGTAAATATACAATATAATAGATGACTGCTAACTATAGCGACTGGCAAGCCGATCTTTGTTCCTGTAGACGTTGCATAGGAGTAGTCTAGAATGCTTTTATCTATACCAAAGACTTCTTTTAGGACGGACTTAATATTTTAGGCTGAGTATAAACTGTTAGTAAAATATAACACTATTAACTTAAATACACGGGAAATAAATGGGATATTAAAAGCCTTTTACTGTTTAAAGATATGTTCTGCGATATCTGGGAACATCTAGATAAACTCTTTAAGGGGCCGTCCCTTAATGTAATAATCTATGGCGATCACCGCTCCTTAAGTTGTAAATATTAATTCCTTTTCCTTAAAGTGTATTAAGCTCTTACCTATACTGACCCTAAAAGCAACTTTAATAAACCGCTAAAAGGGAATTAGTAGACCGACACAATCTTATATTTATTTTATTAGCATTAATGGCATAATACCCCACGTGCCTCCTCTATTAATACACAAGACTCCTACTCCTACAGTTAGAGGGTGTACTTTTACGATTATATTATTTGGCATCTCTTCTCTATAGAGAAAGCAGTGGCGCACTTTAAAGATCTAGGGGTTGTCCTTATAGCGATCCCTAAACACTATAATGCAATTCTCGCAAATATAGTGCCTGTAGGGTAAGCAATACTGCGGTCTCCTGCGTAAACAAGACAGATATGTGTTGCTGCTCTATATATGGCGCCATCTGTCTTGGAATTGTGTAAGGTTACTCTTATAAATTTCTGCAGCAGTTATATTATTATAAGTGAATTGTTAAGAGTAGTGGACGAATTGGTTTTTGACTATATTAATAAAGCCACTTTATAGAATGATATGGTTGGACTGCTTAAAGGCTATAACTTGAGCCTTACTTACCTAGCAGAAGACGTCCTTATAAATTATATTAAATATAGTCTTGGGTTTAAACGCTATATTAAAGTTAGCATAACTTAATTTTCTAGCGGGGTAATACTTACTATGTGCTTTAGGCGGGTAACTGTTTAAAAAAAGATTAGAAGCAGTTATTGGAACTATAAACTCCGTTAGCTTGTTGGTTAACTTAATATATTTTAGGAAATTTAATAGATATTTTACTAAGTTAGGAGTAACGGGGTTATAGATCCTTAACGCTCTAATAAAATTAAAGGGTTTATTAATAGTTTCTAAAAAGTGCCCACAGGCATACTTAAGAAAGGCGGTAAAATAAGTTATAGAGAATAAAGTTCGTGTATCTTCTCTACTCTTTCGCACTTAATCTAAATTATCTATTAGACGCTCTTTTAGGCGTCTATAACAAGTATTAATAGACATTGTGCCATTTAGGAAAAGAGCGACTATATTAATTGCTGATATTAGCTTGGATAGATCCTTTATTATTTCCTCTCCTAACAACTATAGAAAGGCCTCTTTAGCCTCGCTTTCTGCTCCTAGAGGTATCTTCTTGGTTATAATTACTACTCTTGGGTACGTACTCTTTAGAAGGGTTAATAAGTGGCCTTTCTCTAACTATATAGCAATGTGGCGGGCAATCTGTCTAAAAGAACTAAAATCAACATAAAAAAAGCAGAAGATATCTACAAAAGGAAAAAGTAGGCAGGTGTAGATGCTATTTATGATTTTATTTAGAGAAAGGCTAGATAACCTAGCTCAGGTTCTCTAAATAGTTTACTATATTGTTTTATAGTACTTATTGGCTATAACTGTCTTTCCCCTAAGACTCTGTTTAGGAAGATCGCTATCTATAAGAAGTACTGGTCTGCCGTAAAAAATGCTAGATAGGTTAAGGTGGAGATATATCTCGCCTACGCTTTACTTATTTGTAAACTTTCGCGCCCTCTTTACCCTAAATAGCTCTTGGAGGGCGACTGATTTTGCTATATTACTAATTAGTACAAATAGACTGGGTTATATATTGGGATTAGGAATATAATTAGTAAGAGTCTAGAGCCTATCTAATTCTAGAAGAGCAATTTTATTGCCTTAGGTGCAGAGACTTAGCTAGTAGGTATAGTGATAACGCTTTATAATTAAGAGAGCAGACTAGCTGTTTTAAGTATTAATAAAGTTGTAGTGGAAAGACGTAGCTAGATATATAGCCCTTAGGATCCATATATAATAAATATTATTCTAATAAGGCCCAAAAACGGGCTTCTATAAAGTTAGAAGTAGCAATTTTAGGACCTCTATTTTTAGTAGTGGGGGACCAAGATGGGGCTCTTTTAAGGGTACCCAAAACTGGTCCCTATAGTTCCTTTGCTGGTTAATACATGTTCTAACAGCTAATGAAAACGGTGTAAGAACCTATAATTTCTTTACTTTGTATATAGAGCTCTGCATTTAGAATAGATTATAAGTATAGTTCTACCTAACCTAATTATAAGATTAAGTAAGTTATCTAGCTAATATAAAGGGTCTAAATAACCTTTAACTAGGTCCACCTTATTTATTTAAAAACGACTAATGCTAAACGTATTTAGCAATAAACTTAGCGACCTAGAATGTTCTAAGATTAGAAATTTAACTATTCCGTAATACTCTCTTTGTAATAGACGTCGATTATAGAGATACTAGAAAGGTTATACTATAGCACCTAGCTAAAATATAGAAGAGCATATTTGCTTAAGACCTAATTATAGAAAATTTAAAAGTATAATAAAAGTAATGGGGTTTTATTGCCCTAAGTCTATTATATAGATTTATTACTATTACTACGCCAGTGCGAGCTTAGAAGTTACTTATATATTAGTTTACATAGTTAAGCTCCCTAGAGAGAGATCCTTAGATAATAGAGTTGAAATACCTAGAGATTTCCCATAGGAGTACGGCACGGGGCAACTCTTTCCTATAAGAGAAGAATTACTTCCCCTAGTTACTACTTCTATTAAACCTACTCTCCACATTTAGTGTTTATTAGATAGATAAGTAGCTTACATATTACCTCTATGTCTTTAGCCTAGAAGTGCCTTTGATAATAGTCTTTATATAAACTTAGTACAGGTGTTTTATTAGGGCAACTATAATAATGTTCCATTAGTTCTTTAAACTCCTTGACGTTTAGGCAATGCTATAGATTAACAGTATTATCCCTACATTTCTTAACAGATTAGAGAATTAAGCAATTAATACAATTAATTTTAATAGAGAAAGACTATTTAAACCATCTTTGGGCATTCTATTAGCTCTAATAGTAATTGGAATAAGAGTACCAGTCTCTTAAAAGAAGTGGTTTGCTAAGTAGAGGAGTTTAAGATATCTACCAACGTTCTTAATAATAAGATGCTTAGGGGATAACTAGCTTAACACAGAGGAGATATATATAGGTTATAAACTTAATAGGTATAACCCCACCATCTACACCTAGATCTATGGGTATTGCACTAAAAAGATCTATTAACTCTCCTCTAAATACAATTACTTGGCAGCTAACTCTGTTAAGGGGAAAGGACTTCACTATATAAAGAGTAGCATTAGTTCCGGTAAACCTATTCTAATTAGATACTCTAGTGATTATAAGGTCACTAGCAGAATTAGGGATGTTTAGGCCTATAAGGAGCGGCTCTAAGAGCTTATTAGCTTAAAAAGTTATTAGGTAGGGCAGAGGGGGTGTATCCTTTAGTACCTCCTAGTAATAGAAATTTGGGTTAGACGTTAACGCAGTTAGGGAATAGCGGAAAGAAAAATTCCACTACTAGGCCACTAGCTCCTTGACCAGCATCTATAATAATATTTAGAAGTCTATTAGTAGAGCAATTGTACTAATCCTAGGACCCTAGAACAATTGGAGCTATTAAAGTGACAAATAACAAAAGGAGCTGCATCTTGGATAGCGATTAATCTAAAAAGCAAGATGTAGAATGGGCCAACAGCTTCTTTATAAATAGGAAGACTCCTAAAACTTCTATATAAGGCCGGACAGGACTAGAATTGGTCCCTTATACAATAAAAATAGTTTACCCTAGCTATAAGGCTGATTTTCGCTACTATTTTTGGATATAAGTTAATAAGAAAATTTCTAATAGCTGCCGGCTTTTTAGGTTACTAGATCCTAGAGCAGAGCAGTATATTTAATAATTATAAACGGAAATAAGATATACGCGAGGAGGTAGTAATATGCCAAGGGAAATAATACAGAATTATAGAAACTATCTATTTAAACGGTGACGTCCATCTCTAAGTTGGTCCGTGTGGGAATACTAGAATTTCCAAGCACAAACAATTTAATTTAGTTAATTTAATTAGCCAGTTCTTATCGATAATAAATGGACTTAAATTACTATATAAAGGGATAATTGCTATCTGTTAACCTAAGTCAGGTTGTCTTTCTACCTAACTTAGTTACCTACCCCTTAACTTAATTACTAACTTAGTTACTAACTTGGTTACTAACTCCCCCCCCCCTATACCTATATCTACCTTATGTATATATAGTCTCTTTTTTTTATAGATTAATTTATATACAAGTCCTCCTTTCCTAACCTACTTTTTGCGGTCGACACTATCTGTTAGTTGTACTATTTACTATATCTATAATTACCTACTCTAGCTCTTAAAATTATCTAGAACCTGCCAGCTGAGATAAAAAAGAGGCGATGCTACTAGTTAAAAGAGGATTAGTAGTATGCGGTATAAGATTAAAAGTCGGAAACAGTAGTAGTTTAGGGGTCCTGCTACGGGAGTAGGTTTAACAGCTCCCCTTAAATAGGACTAGTAATAATGTCAAGGTCAGAGCAGGTTATATAGTACTTATTTTTCCCATTAGGCAGTCCCAGAGCGCTAAATTCTATTGGCCATTGCCACACCTAGTATACTGTGTATGTAGAATTGGGTTGCAGATCTATAGGGATAATAAGATTGGTCTTACACCACTATTTATTAGTAGATCCGGGCTAACTAGGAGTTAGGTTAAGAAACTTCTTCTAATATACTATAGAGAGGTCGCCATTATTAATTTAATAGTATCTGTTATTATTAAAGTTCTAAGTAGTTAAGAGTTTCCCTCTCTGGTCACCGCTAGCGCCGTCTACCGTCCACTATAGTACGTCCGTCAATACTTCGCTGCTGCTTGGCTAGGTTATTCTAAAAACGTAAATTGTTCTAGCCGCTATTAGTTTGCCTAGCTGGTTTTGCAGTAGGGTAACATGTCCATTCTTAAATACTTTATGGCTATGTAAGCCCCTAGCAAGACCTAAAGTTGTAAAAAATTCACTGTTTAGTTAGCGATCCTCTATATTAGAGTATATAGAAGATCTAAGCTATCCACTCTTATCCTTCCTAAGGCTAATAGCGGTAATAGATAAGTCATCATATTATTATTAAAACTGGGATTAGTTTAAGAGACATATCTATAAGGGTAACCATTAGCCCCTATAAAGATCCTATTTTTAATAACCGTAAGCTGTTTATTTTAAGTATGGGTAAGACCTTAGTAGTATAGAAAAGCTATTAAGAGGAAGCGAAATATATGTGTTAGCAATATAGTGAAATGCTATAAGATAAAGGATAGAATAAATTAATGTTTAGGTTCTTATAAGTTATAGTATATATAGAGTGGATCTACTGCCATCTAAGCACAACTTATTTATACTGCGTTATGTTTAGGGTCTAATTTCAGCCCTTTAACGGGACCGCTTTTGGGAAAAATCGCGGACATGCTAGTAGTCCGTTAAATCTAAAGCAGCCCTCTATCTAAGCACCGCACTGTAAAAGACATCCTTTATCCTAATATAGTGGTATGTTGTTCTAAAACCTCTCCCTAAGTCCTCTTAGAAATAAATGTCGCTTATAGCCCTACCTATGTTATCCTATCCTGCCCAAACATCTCGCCACCTTTGTCTTGCGAAATAAGCAATTCTACTATATTATTGTAAATTGTTCTCTTTTCCTAATCCCTCTCCACTTAGACTTATTATCCGTCTCCACCTTATGTTCTACTGTATGAAATTGCCTAAACGTTAGAGGTTACTGTACTGTAGGCCCCACGTTACTAAAACCTAAGACACTCTCTAGCTGTTTCCAATTTCAAATAGGCGCTGTAATAGGTCAAATGGGATCGTCTAGGTATTTTTGAATTACCATATTATATTAATACACTTCTGACCTCGTTAACTTAGCTCTAGAGGCGTTCCTTAAGTAATTTTATAGCACCTTTAACGTCCCCTTTAAGTTTTAGTATCGACTCTATCTATAGCCTTTAGAGCCAAATTGACTAGCCCTTAAGTTATCCTATCTTTCCCTTTAAATCTGTCTATCTTTATATTAACTGTATCTATGCCCTTTATGACCTCTGATACCTTAGTACCCTAGGGGGTTATTACACAGAATATTAAGGTGCTTAACACGCTGATTGCGCCGTATAATAAGGGTTTAGTTTAGTTTTAACATTTTAAGACCAAGGTAGGCAGAGCGCTTATAAACCGTCTAATGCGGGGCTTTTAGCGCGGTGTGTAAGGGTTTAAATACTTAGGCGGATAGTGCTATGTTAGCTTACAACTCGAAAATAACATTATTGTTATTATTAATAATAGTAATGGTGGAGTTAGGTAGTGGTTGTTTTATTATATATACTACAAAGTTCCCTGCAGCGGAACACAAGAGGTGCTGCCTACTTAGTATAACTGCATTCTCTTACCTATAAACCTAAGTCGTGACAGATACTTTTACGTCTTATTATATACTAATTTCTAACTCGTCTTATAACTCTAATAATGCACTTCCTTGCTCCCCTCTAATCTATTAAGCCTAAGGCTATACCCTTACTATTGCCTCCTCTATTTAACCCCTAATAACCATGGTCCTAATATAGAAGACGCCGAAGGAAACCTGCTTACACATTTCTTCTCTTTAGTATAGTTAAATCAAATAATGGTAGTTCTAGAAAGATTAGTGCGTCTTTTATAAGTAATCTTTTAGGTGGATTTATTTTTAATATCTACCCTTCTTTAGATATTGATTCCCTAGATATAATCGCTTCCCTAACCTTTTTTAATCTCTTCTTCCTAGCCGTACTTATAGGCCTTAAATACTTTCCTAACCCAATTCTTTCTATATCTGCAGGTAGCTTATTTGTGGACTTAGGATACGCTAGCTGCTTACTAGACGTTAAAAGTGAAGATACCTACAACTTAGCTACCCACTTACAACTTACTCCTTAGATGGCCACCATAACTCTTAATCTATTGATATGTATATATAGATCTCTTTTTTTTTACGGTTCTAGATAATTAATACTAAATTAATATTTTCCAGCTTTCTATACTAGTAGCATTTACTTTTTAGGCCATCTAACCGTCTCTTTAGTTGCTTATTATAAAGTTTAACTGACTTCTGCTTTGCTATAGTGTATACTATAAAGTATGCAAATGTTCCTAATCCTCTAGTCTTGGATCGCCGGCCGTATATTAGCAAAAATTCTATTTCTAAAAAAAGCTTAAGGCTCTTAGCTAGTGATCTTGTTAGATTATAGCGTGGATCTAAGGCAAAATCCACTCCATCTACTAAGCGCCGCAGCGTTCCAGTTTTAATATATACTATTTATAGCAAGTCTTAGCATATTTCAGGTATTAGAAGAAAGAAAATATATATAATTTTAGACTAGTTGTTAAACTTGTGTCTAATTAAAGTATATTATAGGAGAATAGGATAGACCCATGTATAGCACGTGCATAGGTAGTAATTATCTTATCACTATATAAGCTTGTGCCCCTTACTGCCCTAACTACTTCCCCCTATGCATGTACCTGTTACTATTTAAGGACCTCTATTTTAGGTATGGTATTGGCGCTTTAAGAGCGCCAAAGCTTCTAAATCCACTTAATGCTACTAATAAAAGTACCTAATCCACTGCTAGAACAAGTTGGCTCTATCTAGCACGCCAAATTGCCGCCATTCCAATAATATTACTGCTCTTAGTAGAGGACCCATTTCCATTATCCTACCTTTTTAAAGTGTAACTAATGTTAGTATATTCTAAGCTGAAGTCGGTTAAACATAAAGTATAGATAGTGAGTATATGTCGCGCTTATAGGCTTTACAAACCACCGTTCTTACTCACTATAGATATTATATAATGGTATTTAGTAGGCTTAGGCCTTATAGCTTTATTTATTACCGCTTCTCCACTATTAAAAACTATTAAATTCGCCTACACCTACGCAACATTATATTTTTGCAAGTATGTATTTTATCTATAGACCCATTAATATTTAAAAGGTTCTGGAAAAACAACGCTATTTAACACGGTTTTGATTCTGGCATTCTTAGTAGTAAACGTTCTTTACATTACCGTCTAAGTTAAAGATATTTCTAGGCTGACAAGACGCTCTAGACTAATGTCTATAATTAATCTTACGCCACTATTATTAGGGGCCTAGATAAATCTTATTACTAGCCACTATGGAATTAGGCTTAGTACCTACGCCTAGATACACTAATGGTTAGGAAGAGTAGCTATAGTTAAAGGCTTTATTTATATAGCGGCGGCTACATCTTTGCAGAAGCCTAACCTGCGTACACATTTAGATGTGGCGGCGCTAATAGTAAGCTAAATTTAGTCCTAGGAAGCAAATATAAGCTAATAGAGCTCTTTAGGCTGCTATCACTATGGCTATTATACTGCTCTCTTCAGTCGCTAGTATATATTAATACGCCTATAAAATCTTCTCGAAGCTCCACCTAATACTTAGCGCTATAGTTATAGCTGTAATATATCTTTATAGTCCATCTAAAGAGTTATCAACGCCGCTAGCGGTATATTTATTCGCAGCAATATGCCTTTAGATATTCATAGCTGTCCTACAATTTGGTTAAGTGCTATACCACAATATTAAGTATGGAAAGCCGCTAAATTGAGTAAGAATACAATAAATAGCTTTTAAGATACCTTATAGGAGGGAGATACCCGTTCCGGATGCAGTCTATATATATATCTAACTATTAAGGCCTTGGAAGCCTTAAGCTGGCCAATATATATACCTCTGCATTTTAGGAGTAAGCTACACCTTATTTACATAGTCACATCCCTTTTACGTATCTTAGTGGTATCGCGATGCTAAAGGTAATAATGTTATGGTTTTAATTATCCAGAAAAGGAGTGGATTTACTAGGAGCCTATTCTTACACGCTAACAATAATCTCGTCCATAATTCTGAAATAAGAGCTGTAATTAAGGGACTATATAGGAATAAACTTAACCTTAAATTATACGGGACGGTCTTACTATTTGCTATAGGGATTAGAATAGCAGGTTAGCTTCTATATATCACACAGCTTCTAGAAGAATGCTATAATTGCAAAGTAAAAACCCAAAGAATCGCTCTATTTTGGGAATTAGACTCTAAACGTAAGCTCTCTTACACTTCCATAGGAATAACTTGCTAATGACCTCTAAGTGCACGCGGCTTGGGTCGCTAACATAATAGTAAAGCTGCTTAGTAGAGACATTAATAGGGTTCATCCACTTCTAGATATAATATAAGGTATTTGTATTAATTAGGTGTTAGATTCTAGACATTTAGCTTTTTATCTTAGGCAACTATCTTTCTAGTAAAACAAAGCGAGGAGATATTATTCACCCTAGAGAGTGTATTAGTATGGCGTATACCATTATAAACGCTAAAAGTCTAATTAGATCTAAAATTAAAGGTCGAAAGGGTTGTATAGTGGTTTCTTATAAGTTATAACGACTAGTCCGCCTTTTAATTACTACTAAATATAAAAATAGTATGCATAAATAATAAGACGAGTAACAAGATTTGCGAGATTATTTAACGCATGTTAAATAAGGACATTTATTTAAAGGAACTAGACTTTCGTCTATACTTACCTAGAGGACATAACAGGCGGCTAAAGAGTGTGTTTAATCTTAAGAGATTAAAGGACATTGGAGGAAGTATGTAGGTTCGCTTAATATAATAGATTTAAAGGGGTAGATTTTCTTAGATACCTAAGAGTCTCTAAAGTCCTCTTGTAATTTGGTAAATATAGCTCGCTAGTTATACCCTAAGCATTATACAGATATAGTGATCGTAATCACTTAGCTAGAGAAAGTAGGTTGGAGATTGTAGTATTTTAACTATAGGAAGTTATTAGAGCACATCCAAAGAAACTAATATTTTGTTAATTAAGAGGGTCTATAGACAGGGATAAATTAAAAATTCTAACTCTAAAAACAGGCTCTGGAACCTTTATATATATATAATAAGGGAGCCGGTACTAAAGATCGTCAGTTGACGATATATTAGCAATACAATTTTGGCGATTATTTTAGCTTAATTTAACTTATACACAATTTTATCCTTAATTTCCTTCTGTAACTTTTGGCAATTATTAAGTACCTACTAAAGGGATTTAATAACAAGCCTTGCTTCTGCCACAATATATATACTTCTATAGTACTTTTGCCGTAGACCCCGAAGCTCTAGCGTAAGCTAGCCCTTCTCCTACGCCGCCCGCTTAAGCATCTATTGAAAATTAGGAGTCGGCATTTCCTTAGATATTTGCAATTTGTCTTTAGTCTCTTTGATTACTATAGATAATTTATCATTACAGCTAATTTCTGTATCAGCAGTGGTGGGCGTTAGAGGTCCATTAGAAGTAGGGGGAAGAAGACAGATTTTTATTCGCTTATATCTAAGCATAATTCTTGTGTTAAGAGTTATCCACAGGTTTATACTTACGGCTATAGATTCGCATCTTTATAGCATTACACTAGGGGTGAGAATCGTTTGCTATAAATACTTAGGGGCCCGCTTTTGGTCCCTATTAGATTTACAAATTATAGAGTTCTAGTTTATAACTCCTACCGCAATACTAAGGTCCGTGGAGCTTGAAAAAGCTTATACCTAGCGCAAGCTATATCCTTTCCATAAGGGAGATACAAAAGTTCCAGTAATACAGGAGAATAATATTAGTAACTTCTCGCTAATTAATTCAGTGGCTCCTCTCCTAGCTTGTGCTAGATATGGGGTATTATAGCATTTAATCGTCCAAAGTTTTCACTCAGTTAAATGTTAGCATTAGGGAGAGACGCTGCCTAAAGATAAAATTAAAACCAACTAATATATAAATAAGTAATGAACTGAATAATATTAGAATGAATAAATGTGAATATAGAATCTAACTACGACAAATACAGACCTTAATATAGGCCTATATTGGTACGGAAACCAAAGTGATTACTATATAGATCGACTAAAAGCGGAATAAAGGAAGTCTGCTTATATAAGCAGGAAACGCGTATAGATGCATATAGAGGACTCTTCTAGAACTATTGTTAATAAGTATAACCATATGCCTACTATACGCTCTAGAAACAAGAGAATGCTAGTGCTACTCTTTAACTCCATTATACTTTTATATCCCTATATTATGCCTCATTGCCCGCCTACGCTTTTTGCCCCTCTTAAGGGGTATTACCTTCTGCTCTAAGCTCTCTCTATATGGTCTTTTCCCAATACTTAGGGACCGGATCGGTTCCGGAGATAACTTTAGGCCTACTAATTCCAATTATATCCGCTTAAATTCACTGATTTTGCTTTTAGTAGCATTAATATAATTGGCTGCATTAATTAATATATTCTAATAATCTTGTATTATCTTGGACTTTTTATTCTGATAATCTTGTATTATCTTAGACTTTTTGTTTAGATAATCTTGCATTATCTTAGACTTTTTATTCTTATAATCTTGTATTATTTTGGACTTTTTGTTTGTATATTCTTGTATAATCTTAGCCTTCTTATTTAGGAGCTCCTCAATCCTGCCTTTAAGTACCTTTTTTATTACTGTATCCTAGTCTGCCTCACTTATATTATGGTCCTTATTATTGCCTAGAATACCCTTGCTACCTAGATGTTGCTCATATTCCCAAATCCTAGACTTATAGGTGTAAATAGTTTCTTAAGTACTTTCCAGCTCCTAATATAGGGACAGACACTTATTTACTATATCGCTAAGTTCCGTGATCGCTTTCTCATACTACGCATATAGGGATTTGTATATATTAGCGCACTAAAGACGGTTCTGCTTATAGGCAGCGAGTACGGCTCGGAATTTATATAGGTTTGTGTAAGAGATACCTATAATCTATAAAGCATTATAAAGCCTATTATTAATAGTAAGAAGTTGCTAGTTAATAGGAAGAGATTAAGGTCAAACGTTAATGCGAGAACTCAATGGTTCTCTTTTTATGTCAATATGGGTTACCTAATAGATTAAATAGAACTAGTACCTAAGACTCTTAGGTCTTACCTAAACTGCATTACTACGTTTAATACAATGTCCGGGCTGTTAAGGGGCCATATTTTAACTAAAGGACAGCGTATATTGGCGGGCTCTGGCTTAGATTAGTGGACTCTAGCTTAGATTAGTGTCTTCTGGCTTAACAGATGGAATGCCTTGTATCTATAGAAAGAAGGAAAGTTAGAGCTATATAGAGCCTAAACAGGCAGTGCCGTTTAGTATAAATATTGCTATTTATACCTCTTAGGAGGGGATAAACTTTAAAACAAAGTTTAAGCGCTATATCTGCACTTCAAAGTCTTATCTAAAGCTGAAATCACTATTGCTGAGCCCAGAAATGGTATATATTGCGGCGCGGATAGAGGACGCGCAAGTAATAGGCAAACTCCTAGCCCTATAGTCCTTCGCCAAGAGATATACCCTATATTGTGGCGTAGAGGACGCCCTATACTACTAAAAGGAGGACGCCCTATGCTGCCAAGAAGAGGACGCGCAAGTAACAGGCAAATTCCGCCCTATAGTCATTCGCCAAGAGATATACCCTATGTTGCGGCGTAGAGGAGGACGCCCCATGCTGCGGCACAGGGGAGCGCGCGTAAGTGGTAGGCAAATTCCTAGCCCTATCCCTTTAACCGTCAAGTTATGTCCAATATTATTGATAAGATTTTAGCTAATGAGGAGCCCTAGATTGACGAACTTTTGGTTTTATACGCACGGACCCATTATCTTATTAATAAGGCAAGACGCTGATAGTCGAAAGTTGTTCGCTAAGGGGTATACCCTATATTGCGGCGCAAGGGGCGCGTAAGTGGTAGGCAGCAAACTCCTTCGCTAGGGGTATACCCCTACTCCAAGCCACTAATACCTAGGAAGGTGCTATACCTTAAATTATTGCACCATCTTATTCCCACCTAATACTATACTAATGTCACCGATCACCTCTTAATATAGCTAAAGAAACTGGCGTTAGTTTTTAACCACTCTTACTAAATAAAGGAAGTTTAATGTGAGCCATATTCTTTTTTGCTGCCTTAAGGGCCCTTTTTAATCTAAAGGGACTATATTTCGGTTCCTTACAGAGATCCAGTTTTTAGGCACTTAGTATGCCCTCTTATAAGAATTATAGTAGAAAGGCCTTAACTATAATTTTAAAATCTACTATACACTCTTAGATGGGACACGGCTATTATAAACAAATATATCTAATACACAGGAGCTTTATCTTTAAACTCTAATTAACAAAAAGCTTTATAAGGATAGAGGCTATCTCTAAAAGTTTCTAGCACACTAATAATTGCATATAAGACTTTAGCCATTTATAGCGGATGCCGATGAGAGGTTATTAAGGAGTAAGAAAGCTATAGATCTGGCTATAAAAGAGGCGTGGGACTAGCTTTAAGGCGGATAGTATAAAGGGATAATAATCCTTAAGGACAGGATTACTATGCATTTTAGTACTAATAGACTCTCGTCTTTAATACTAGAAGACAGCATAAATTTATAGTCATTTACAACTGACCTGTAGGGAATAAAGCGGGGAGATACGGATTAGGAGTTAGGATAAGGCGTAGCAATAAGACATTAAATCTAAAACCTTGGTTTTAAGGGGAGAGACTAGTCTAAGCCACTAAATATAGACTGTTTCCATTAATTCTTCACTCCGCAGTAGCAGAAGGTGAAAGCGTAACACTTAAGGGAATGATTAACGCTCAAAACCAACGACAATATGAGCGTTTGCATGCTACTATGTCTACGCAAAGTATATGGCAAGTCTCTTAGTCAGCCACTAACCAGGCAGTTACTAAGATATTACAGTAGGACTTTACCTATTCAGAAAGCTACCCTTGCTATAAATCGTGTGATTTTCCGCCATGGCTTCCCGATAAGCACTGTTCGCAATTATCCATAAATGTATTATACAATTCAACTGGCATAGCCAGTCTGCCAATAACTGCCTAGGAATAGCCCGCACAGGATAATCTGTCTAGTCTTCTGGCCATAATCCTAGACGATTCGCTGCTGCAGATATAGCCTGCTATTAAAGATTAAAATGTTTTATTTAAGCTATTAAGTAAGGAAGAGGGACTTAAGGAACTCAAGCAAGCCGTTTTAGGGCTTTAAAATAGAGCAGAGAAACTTAAAGGGCTTTTTGTGAACCTATAGAATGACTTTAAAAACTTTTAAAGTGATTTCAGGAACTAGCAGAATAAGTAAGTCTCTATATAGGTGGGAAGTTTTTAAATGTAGCTAATATATGCTTATAGATTAGAGGAATAGAAGATAAGGTAATAGTTTAGGACTTACTAATGCTTTGATTTCTAACAATGTAATAGGTTTTATTAGGAGATTAATGCTTCTGTTAAAAAGTTAAAGGCATAGACAGCAGAACTTAAGCGGACTGTAGATAGCATAGCAGGAGAGCTTAAAGATAGCACGAAGTCAAAGTAGCTGGGTTATTTGGGGATAGTTTACGCTATTGCTGGCCAATAGTTTGTTAGTTACTCTAAGTGGAATTTATATAGCAAGCGACTATTTATTACCATAGGACTCTATAGAGATAGAGGAATGCATCTACTATATCCCTTTTCCATTCTAATAAGGTACTTAACTGCCTAACTCTAGCAGGAATATGTGGGCAACGTTCTTAGTTATAAGAAGTCCATTTTTAGGACCACTTATTTTTAGGAGCAGAACGGGCTATCCTTACATAATTAAGCTCCAGGCCCTATATAACTAGCTGCTAGAACATATATAGCTTAAACAACAACCCGCCTTCTCTTACCCCTATTATTACTTGGTTACTATTTAGTACCTCTTAGAATTTGCAAGTATGCGCACTATATTAATTTCTTATACAATGTACTGTGTTTTACTTGCATTGCGGCTGCTTAGAAGAGCCTTTGTTAGAAAAAGAAAAAGGGTTGCCTAGCATCTCTACTTATCTCTCTAAAGTAGTTAGAGGAGCATATAAGAAATCTAGATTAAAGAGATTTAAAGTTTTAGGCCTTTATAATGCAACATATTAAAAGTATGCCTATAAACTATTAAAGCAATTACTAATAAAGAGATGAAAGTTGCTAGCCCTTAAAGCAATATCAATATAGCTAAATCCATCCACCTAGACTATATCCTAAATCTTTAGTAGATTCTATTCTAATTCCCTAGAACGTAAGCTAGTCTTGCTTAGCCGCTATTTCCTCATAAGTGTGTTTTTTAAGCGTATTGTGCATTAACTAAACAGCTTTATGGGCCTTTTACAGTAGATTAAATATAGAACACTAGTATTCCTAATAGCGTACAAGACATCGCTGCAAGAGGAAATTCTCCCTTATAAGCCTTTTAAGAGTCTCCAGTTAGTCCCTTTTCTAAAACTCTTCTACCCTTTTTATTAAGGTTTTAATAGAGAAAGTTTCATTTAGGGTAGAGGGTTGTATAGTTAAAATCTCAGTTTTATAGCTGGAGTTAGTGTCCATGTTGTTATTTATAGGACAAGTAGGGGTACACTTTAATGGTAATATAGCGGAAAACATTACTAAGTGCCAGTTTTTAGGCGGGAAACTTAGGGACCCAAAATATATCCCTTTTGCTATTATTATCCAGGGCCTACTTCCGGCTAAGGACCCGGTTTTAGGCCCATTGACACACAGAACAATGGTGCTCCTAGCAATATACCCTCTATATTAGGTCCATTTCTAAAACAGCAACCATTAGGCGCCTCTGCCTCTTAATAGTCTATTTAAGCGTGCTCTTATTATAATTAATTTTTGTGTCTCTAGAAACACTGCTAAGCTAATCCAAGCTATTTCGATCTAGAAGATCAATTACTACTTTGACTAGAAATTAAACAAATCAGTATATTCTATAGATGCGGTTGTGCGCTAATATGGCCTAAAAAGAGCTCTCATGGGCCTATATTAGAGGATAAGCCGATTTACTCCCTTTACATTATAAAAGGAATGCAGAAGTCTTCTACTAATAGAGAGAAGGTAACCGTGGTGCGCTTTTATAAGCCCAGTCGAATCCATTTTAGAAGACCCGCTACGCCGTCACCGGAACCTATAGTGATGGAAGATCCAGCTAGCAATACTAGGGAAGAGTAAGAAGGATGTCTCCTTATAGGTTAAGGGGATTAGCCTTATATAGTGCGCTAAATATTTATTAATTTTTTATTTGTAAATCTAAGGATTATTCCTAAGCTATATTGCTTAAATATAGTGATCTTGTTGGACCAGATCTAAATCCACCTTGTATTGGATCCAATACAAAGTTATACCTCCCTAGGCAGGTATCTAGCTAATATAGAAAGACACTAAGCCTAAATCAATTTGGACTAGAGTAGATCTAAGGCAAAATCCAATCTAACAAGATTACTGCTTAGATGACATATCTATAACGGCGTCGCTTGCGATATAAACAGAGTAGTACTCTACTAAGTTAATAACTAACAAGTTTAACAGTAATCTTCTAGCGTAAAGTAAGTGCTGATAAATAATTCTAATTAATTGCATTATTGCCTCTACCTTATATCTATATATAAAGCAGTAAAGCAAGAAACTATGCTAGCGCTAGATTAGGACTATAGCTATCTAAATAAAGATAGCAAATAAAAGCACAGAAATATCTAGGAAACCCTATTTAGATAGGACACCTACTCTAGTGAGAATGCTAGGGTCTGTCAGCGCGGGCGTTGCAAATAGTTAAACTAAAGGTGTGACGGTGCTGGAGCGCGTCACCGGCCATATTCAACCAATCAGGATTTTCCATGCCCGGCATGCAAAATCGCTATTGGCCCGCTTACCACTAGCGCCTTGGCGGCCCTCGCGACATGCCTACCTACTGCCCCTAAACGATTCTTCTTCTTCTTCTCCTTAGCTTAGTATTCTTATATAGTAGCAATCTACAAGCTTCGGTTTAGAAGCATTTATATAAGCCCATTATATTATACTAAGCTCTCTATACACTGCCTAGGAAGGCCTTAATAATATCCCACCCTAAAAGAAGACCTTTATCTGCAATAACACGTCGACGCGTTATACTCAGACATTAAAAAACTTATACTACTACGCCTAAGAAGGCCCTAATAATATCCCACTTTATAGGCCAGACTGTACTTGACCTATACCCCTAAAAGAACCCTAGAATTAAAACTAAATCGTATAATTCCAATAAACTTTAGGAAGCTGATAATGGCACCTAAAGCGAGCTTATTTAAAAGACCTGCCTCTACCTAAGAGGAACATGAGATCCAGTTAGGATTAGAAATTAAAGACAATAATAACGTTACAGGTGTACACGAGCAGATTTGTGCCCTTACTGCCAATTAGAAGGTTAATTGTCTTTAAGCCTAAAGTACATAAGAGACTCTAAAGGAGATTCTAAAAAGCCTTGCTACCTTATAAAATAGCCTAGCCTCCCCTTTACAAAGCCTTAGTTAACCCATTTACTTAACTAAATGCGATATACCAGAGAGTACAGACACAATAATAAAGTAATTAAAGTCTGTTAAGCTCCCTAACCCCCCACTATTATTAGACGGCATAGACCTGACCTTTAAAAACTGGAGAATTTAGGTACGAGGAAAGCTTTATATTAACCATAACTATTTCCCCTCTAAAGAAGCTAAAATGCTTTACCTCTTTGGTTAAACCATTGGGGACGCCTAGCGACACCTTTAGGCCAAGTTTAAGGACAAGTCACCTATTTGGTTTACATCTGTTAATAAGATAATATAGTATCTGGCTGCTATCTATGTTAATCCAAATAAAGTATGGGATGCCTATTATAACTATAATTGCCTAATAATGAAATTAAACTAATCCTTTACTAAGTTCTAGACTTAATTCTTATACCTAGTAGGCGAAGGCTAGGTTCCCCCTAAGAACTATTATTTGGACCTATACAACAAGCTAACGGTCCAACTATAAGAGAAGATTATGGTAGCCTTAGATAACCTACTAACCTACCAAAGACTTGCAGCCTAATGTTTGTTGCTAGATTTAAAACTAAAATAAATTAATACTTGTTCTAATTAACTAAAGCGGCCCTATAGCAACCGTAACCTATCCGCTACACTAATAGGAGCTAGCGTTGGAAGACAAACTATAACCGCCCTTACACTAAAAGTGGTTACAACTCCTTACCTACAAACCTTGCCTAACCCGTTATATACCATACCTTTAACTAATGCTTATCGCAATACCCCAATTGACCCTGCCATAGTCACGTGCTTCAATTGCGGAAAGGATAGTTACTTTGTCACGTCCTGCCTAGAGCCAAAGGATATGGGTAATATTAAGGAGATAGAGAAAAAAGAAATGTCTAATAAGTCAAAAAAAGAAGAACCCTAAGGAAAGACTCCCCCTTAGGGTATTCTATTAATCTTAAAGAGATTAATCTAAGTTAGCTAATGGGTGGAAAACACTTTATAGTTCCATATATAGTATCTTAAAATGGATATGGAGTTAATACAACTGCCCTTATTAACACTGGAGCAAATGGCTTTACCTTTATAAATACTGCTTATGCAAATAATGTTGCTAAGTTCTTAAATATAAATGCTACCCGACTAGAGAAGCCTGTTTAAGTAAAAGGCTATAACGGTTAAGCCGGTATGCCGGTTACCCACGTTTTAAAGCTATATATCGCTATTAATAGACGACGCTAGTTCGGCATCCCCTTCTACATCCTAGACCTAGGGTCACACGACATAATTCTTAGCCGAAAATAGATATCCTACTTTAATATTTGGCTAAACGTTTAATAAAGACAGTTTGTCTAGCTGGAGAATAGACCAAAGTTACCCTCCTTTATCAGGGAAATCTGCACCAACTGTAAGATATTAGCCGCGAAGGCTAATCCTACCTACTAGTAAGATGTTAGGAACCGCGACCTAGCCTTTACCTAAGAAGATGCCCGCCGCAAGGCTAGTAGGAACTCCGTACTGATAAGAATACTCCCCTAAAGGACTATAGTTAAGGAGGACTCTACTTATGGAAGTAGAATGGATACTAATATAGATAACTTCTAAATTGTGGAGATCCGGCTAATAGGGAAGAGGACGTACCAATAGGACATAAAGGATAACCTTTAGAAGATATAATAAGAGCTAAGAGGAGTAAGGACAACGCTAATACCCCAGAAGCCCCTAAGGCCACGGATAACCCTACTATTATATAACACCCCTATAGTAGACATCGCGGCAATTAGTGCTATAGGTTTCCACTTTAATATATATTAAAAGGATAACGAAGTCTTTACTACTAGTTTATATAAAATTAACCAGATCATCACCGAGAGGGAAAAAGTGCTAGTAGAGGAAACTAATAAGGAATTAGTTAAGCGCCTTTTCCCTAATTACCTCTTAAACCATAGAGACGCGTTTTTAAAAGTAGCTTTAGATATGCTACCCCCCCACTAAACCTATAATTATAAGATTTAGTTGGAGACCAATAACTCCCTAGGCTACAGCCCCCTTTACTAGCAAACTATAGAGGAACTAAAGGCAACAAAGCAGTACCTGATTAATAACCTCTATAAAGGGTTTATTAAGCCAAGCTAGGCTCCCTTTACTTCCCCTGTTTTATTTATAAAGAAACCTAATAAAAGCCTTTATTTCTATATTGACTATTAAAAGCTAAACGCTATTACTTAGAAGGATTAGTACCCTCTCCCTTTAATTAATAAAATCCTTGCACGTTTAAGCCAGGCTAAAATCTTTACTAAGCTTAATATCCGCTAAGCTTTTTACTAAATTAGGATGGACCCTGCATTGGAAGACCTAATAACGTTTTATACCCGTTACGGGTCTTATAAATATAAAGTCCTTTCTTTTAGACTGATGAATGGGCTAGCCACTTATTAATAGTATATAAATGATGTTCTTTTTGACTACCTTAACGAATTCTATACGGCATACCTAGACAACATTCTTATATACTTAGACAACGAACTTAAGCACTAAGTTCACGTTAAGAAGGTCCTAAAGAGACTATAGAATATAGGCCTACAAGTTAATATTAAAAAATATATATTTGGAGTAAAACGCATAAAGTACCTTGGGTTTATTATTAGTATAGAAGGAATTGAAGTTAACCTAGAGAAGGTTAAGGTAATCCGCAACTAGAAACCCCCTTATACTATAAAAGGAATCCAGTCCTTCCTTAGCTTTTGTAATTTCTATTATTAGTTTATCTGTAACTATAGAGTTATAGCCAAGCCTCTTATATAACTAACTAAGAACAACACGTCTTTTATCTTTAATGATAACTATATAAAAGCCTTTAAGGAGTTAAAGGACTGACTTGTCTCCTCCCTAATCCTTTATCACTACAACCCAGACCTTAAATTAATGCTAGAAATAGATGCCTCTAATAGGGTAGTAGCGGGAGTCCTTTTACAGCTATACCTAGACGGTAAATAGTACCCTATTATATTCTTTTTAAAAATAATAGCCCTAGCTAAGTGCAACTACAAAGTGCACAATAAGGAAATGTTAGCTATTATATAATTATTATCCCAGTGGCGTGTAGAGCTTGGAAGTATAGACTCTTGGATTAAAGTTTATACTAATCACAAAGCCCTTAAGTATTTTATAACAACAAAACAACTTACCGGTTAATAGGCCTAGTAGGCCAAAATACTCTCCTAATTCTTCTTTATAATTATATACCGCCTTGGCAGGCAAAATGCTAAGGCTAACACCTTAACTTGGAGAGAATAGGATATGGGGCCACAAGATAAGCTAAAGGCTTAGCACTAGACACACGCCCTCCTTTATACCGAACAACTTAACCTGTATATCCTTAAGGAACTAAGCTCTAAACAGAATAAGGTAGCACCTATAAAAGGAGAGACCCTAGATAAACTAATAGGACTAATTAATTGCATCCTAACCGCGAACCGTATAGCCGAATCCCTAAAAGCCCTCCGCGATTAAGCTATAGGGGGTAACCCTAGTTTGGAAATAGAAGACGGACTGCTTCTATACTAAGAACGGCTTATAGTTCTAGATATTAACAACCTATAAACAGAGCTAATCCGTAAAGCCTACTATTAAGTCTCTATAGTGTACCCTGGTTAAGATAAGACCTACTAACTACTATTACCTTATTACTATTGGCGAGGACTCCTGTCCGATATAGAACGATTTATTAGAAATTATTATGCTTATAAACGCGCGAATACCCCTAGGGACCAAACTCCTGGATAGCTATAACCACTGCTAGTCCCCAAACGCCCTTGGTAATATATTATAATAGACTTTAAATTATTCCTAAAGGACAAACACGGCTATAATATGGCCTTTATAGTAGTTAACTAACTAAGTAAGCAAGCCGTTTCCCTCCCTTACTTTAAGACTACGACTACAAAGGACATGGCCCGTATATATATGGACAATATCTACTAGATCTATGGCGCTTCTAAGTTAATTATCTCTAACTATAAACCTTAGTTTATATTGGACTTCTGGAACAAATTCTGCTGTATCCTTGGGATTAAGATTAAGCTCTCTACCACATTTTACCCTTAGACTAACGGCTAAACTAAAATTATAAACTAGTACCTTAACTAGTAACTTCGCCCCTTTATTAACTACTACTAGGATAACTGGTTGGAACTACTACCTATAATAAACTACGCATAGCTCACGCTCCCTTATAATAGTATAGGAATGTTGCCATTTAAGTTACTCTATAGATACAGGCCACAAACATCCTTTAATTGGGATAGACCTATAGGACATATAACGGCCCGCAAACGCCTTAGCTATAAAGAGGCCCAGATATTTGCTAAGAGAATATATAGGGCCTAGAAGACTGCCTAAGCAATTATAAAAAGGGCACAAGAGAAGAAAGAGTCTAACATAAACTAATATTGCCGCGAGGTAGACTTCTATGTAGGAGATAAGGTATGGGTGTTAATAAAGAACTAGAAAACCTAGAGGCTAAGCCATAAGCTAGACTACCAAATGGCTGGCCCCTATAAAATCCCTAAGAAGGTAGGACACTCTTTTAAGGTTAAGCTACCAGAGTTAATAAAGATCCACCCTGTCTTCTCTTTAGACTGACTGCGGAAGGCCGCGGACGACCTATTACCTAGACAGTATAACGACCCCCTACCACCAATTCAGATTGCAGAGGACGAAGAATAGGAAGTTGAAGAGATCTTAGCAGTAAAGAAGGACCGTAGTACCTTAAAATACTGTGTGAGCTGGGTAGGTCATAACAAAGATCTAGAATAATACCCTGTATCTAATTTTAAGTACTCTCCCTATAAGCTACGAGATTTCTATCTAGCCCACCTAGACCTCCCTAGACTACCACGCAAGTTAGATAGCTGGGTTAAATACTAGGAAGAGGGGTTAGATAACTATAATAATTTAGATAATAATAAAGAACTTAAACAAAGCCTAAGGGCAGGCTTTTTTAGGAGGGGGGGGTAATGTGACGGTGCTAAAGCGCGTTACCGGCCATATTTAACCAATTAGGATTTTCTATGCCTAGCATGCAAAATCGCTATTGGCCCGCTTACCACTAGCGCCTTGGCGGCCCTCGCGACATACCTACCTACTGCCCCTAAACGATTCTTCTTCTTCTTCTCCTTAGCTTAGTATTCTTGTATAGTAGCAATCTACAAGCTTTGGTTTAGAAGCATTTATATAAGCCCATCACAAAAGGTCTAGCAGTTGCATTAAAGTTAAAGGATAAGTTGGCAGCGTTTGGCGGGATTATAGTAATATTAGACCAAGAGGTTGTGGAGCACGTAGTAGGAGATCTATCCGTTTAATAAGGACCATAATGCACTATTAAGGTTGAGTTCAAGAGAGAGGTACTTTCAGGCCCATAAGAGCTAGATATAATGGCGAAATTAGTAAAGCTAATAATACCAAAGCCTAATAGATTACCAATCTAGATTTAAACAGTCGCCTCTATATAAGGGTATAAGCTATTTACCAAGGGCAAAAGATAAAAAGGAGTTGGCGCGGGTTTACTAGCGAATATAGTTATAGCTAGGGCAATGCTACTAAGGCTTTAATTTTAAGCTAGACTAAGCCTAGTAGAAAATATAAAAACTTATATAATAGCGAGTAAATACATAGCCTTTTTTGTTGTTATAGAACTTGCTAATATAAGTACAGGAGTGACCGCATTTATATAATTGCCCTAGATATCCTAAAAGCATAGAAGGGGTCTAGAATACGGTCCTTATATAAAATAGTAAAGCTGGCCCTTAAAGCATAGGCAACTAATTATAGCTAATAGAAGCCGTTTTTCGGTCCCTCTTATGTAGAGCCCAAAAATAGGCCTTAGACTAGGTAGCCCCTTTCCAGTCTTTAGAGTTCTAAATGCTAAAAAGAAGTATAAAAGGACGGTGCTTTATAGTAATTATATCCTACATGCCCTAAAATCGTTTTACATTCTTCTACTTAAATCACTTAATTAGCTGGCCTAATTGTATAAACTAGATGGTCTAGGGCATGCCTCGTTTACATTATAGTTTATATTCTACTTTAAGTCGTTCTTTACGTCCCCTACTACTTAATATTGAGCAAGCACAAGCCTTAAACTCGTCCGCTACGCAATCTGCTAGTAAATAAACCAGTGGACGTTAAAGCGCATGTCTTAATAGGGGCCTATTTTGCGGCCGCCGTGGGGCCACGATCTACTACTAAGAAGAGGTTCAGTGCCCTAGGCGCGAGGTCGTCAATCTAATTACTTCTTATTTTAACTCTATACTATCCCCAAGAGAAAGTGATCTACCAATTTATAAGGAGCGCACTGGTCAAACTCCTATATATATAAGTGCCACAACCGCAGGAAACATACCACTACTACCTTATAGTGGGCCTTCCTCCAGTAAGAACTCTACTCCAACTCCCTTAAGCTAGCAGTAAGAATAGTTGTCGTAACCTATAGAATCTGGCACCTTATCCACTTCAGTGGATAAACAGTAATCGCCTCTTAGAGATCTAATTTCTAGAGGGTCTCCTAATATCTCTCCTTTATCTCCATTAACTTTATAGCAATAACCCGTAGAATTAATTAAGTCTACTTTAATTCCTAAATAACCTTAGTGGTCAGTATTACTAGAGATCTAATCTTAGTCACCAGCCCTTAAAGAGGAAGTTACTACCTCGTCCACTATAGTGCGTAAACAGCAATCACCTCCTAGGGATTCTATTTCTAGAGTATCTCCTTATCTCTATTAACTTCATAGCAACAACCTATAGAATTAATTAAGTCTACTTTAATTCCTAAATAACCTTAGCGGTTAGTGTCACTAGAGATCTAATCTCAGCTAGCAACCTCTAAAGAGGAAAATCCTATTTCTAGAGAGTCTCCTAATATCCCCTTATCTCTATTAACTCTATAGTAACAACCTATAGAATTAATTAAGTTTATTTCAATCCCCTAACAACCTTAGCAGCCAGTTTTAGTAGAAACTCGATTTTAGCCACTAACCCCTAAAGAGGAAACTACAAACCAGCTACCTAATATATTAGACCGACCTTTTAATTCACCTCTATAGTAGGCACTTGGCCCTCTATAGAGAGTCTATATAAGGTGGCAAGAAGTACTAGAAAAAGATTAGAATAAGCCTTCGTTATAGCTTTCCCGGTATATACTAATAGGAGTGTTTTGCTTAGCAGAAAAATCGGAGGCTTTTCGCAATATAGAATTGAGATATAGCTTTTGTTATTAGGCTATAAGGGATTCAGTATTGGACAGAGATTCGCTGTTAATAGACGGAGATTCTGGATATATATAATATAGCTATACTATGCACTAGGACTGTATTAAGTGTAGTAGTCTTAATAACAGATACCTAGTCTGTCCTACTTAGTCTATAAGCTTTGCGAGTCGTCCACCAGAGTTAGAAGAGAAGGATTATATAATATTAAATAAAAATAAAATGGAGTGCTTTATGTGCAGAGATAGACTAATGTAGAGTACTTAATTAGTAGTCTTACTATGCGACTATAGGTTCCACCGAGACTGCATTAAAGACGGCGGTTTAGTAAATGGGTGTCCTAAATACAGATATTTAGTTCCAACGTACAGAAGTTGGCGCGAAGTTTATGTACTATCCCTACCTCCTACTAGAGTAGGCACTCTACTACCTCCTAGCATAGGAGGCACTCCCCCACCACCTCCTTGTAAAGAAAGTGCTACGATAAGGAATTAGAATAGGGATAGGTTACTTAATAAGTTATTCCACATTTATCCTAAAATTTGGCATATCTTTAAAGAAGAGAAATGGAGATTGTAAGAAATTTAGAACATAGCTAACTTTGATCTAGATAGATGGCTAAATAATTTCTATGCTAACCATGCAGATCCTAGAAGTAGTATAAGCAGCATTTTAATGCGATAGCATTTCTCTAATTATAACTTAGATCTTAATATACAGGATCCTCAAGTCCAGAATATAGGGAGAGACTAGCGTAACACTACTTTCTATAACGTAATCGTTACTACGGTCACCTTCTTAATAAACGGTAATATAGATAAAAGTAGTATAAGGCTTGTATTTTATAACGCGAACCAAACTAGGTCTTAAGATACTAGTAATATATTTTATCCCAACTTTTAGTTACCCTACAAAAGGATATATAGGAGAGCCACCACAGATAATAATTAGCAGAAAGTTTAATTATATATAGTTAAATATATTTGCAAATTCCACAATTATCCCATTATGGAAACGCTTTGCGGCACGCTTAAGCTAATACCGCAAGAAAACGGCAGCTAAGAGCAGCGTAGCGGTAATAAAACCTTAGGGAATGCTAGTAATACTAATCTACTTATAGGAGGCAGCGGAAATAGAGGCAGAAACTAGCCCCCTAATAGCACAGTCCTACCTACAGGAGGTAATGAAATTCCATCTATAGGAGCCAATTAACCCCTAGACATTCTATCTACTAGGCCCAGACTGTATATATCTAGAGGATAGGTATATAACAATAGAGTTAAAAAGAAGATTATAGGCTATAGACCTTATACTAGTAGATATTAATTACTTCTACAGACCCCCGCTCCCTAAGGGGGTTACTTAAATTATAAATTAGTTGCAGCACATCTTCTAAAAGGGGACGCTGTTATTAAGGGATATAAAGAATATATAACCGATTAAGGAAAACAGCCATTTCTCTTTAAGGAGAGTAGTATTAACCTCCTAAGAACTAAAACTAAAGCGGAGATAACTATTGCGGGCTAGAGCGTTTTTAGACGCTATACTACTCCTCCATCTGGAGGATATTTAAACGCACTAATGCAATATTTAAGGCTGAAATTTTTAGGCGAGCCTAGAACATATTAGTATACCAAAGGCATACTAGAGAGATATTATAATTATCCCTAGATTAAGAGTCTTCTATAAGGCCTCTACTGCAAATCTAGAATTTTACCTCTAGTATTTACTCCTTCCAAAACGCGGGAGAGAGTCATAAGATATAGACATTAGAATGCCACCACTGGAACAATAGGAGCCCCTCTACCTCACTACGCAACTCCTCTACTAGATACTAGCTATATTGTGCCTATTAGCCTAATAGCTGTAGGACCTAATAACCAGCCTCCACATTTAAACGCAACCCCTTAGCCTCCCTATACAGCTCCTCTACTAGATACTAGCAATTAACCTCCTTTATAGGCTACTAATCCGGCTAGTTTAGAAGGATCTACTATTAAAGAACGGCTTTTACGTCTTAAAGCGATAATTAAAGAATTATTAAATGCGCAGCGTGGATAGAATAGGTAGATATATAACTCTAGAAAGCACGTATAGCTAGAGTTACAGGGCTGCCTTTAATCCGCTTTAAACGTTACTTACTATAAACCAGCTTTGATATAAGGATAAACAAATAAAGAAAATAATAAAATTGCCTAGTAAGATTTGCGTCAACTGCCTATATACACTGAGGCCTTATATTGGAATTAGTTTTATTCTATTTAGGCTCTCTTAATTTTCTTTAAGGGGTTTATATAAAATCCACCTCTAAAGTTTTGTTTATTTTAATATCCACCTCCTACCAATTAAGGCTTACCTGGTGCTTTCAACACCCCTACTATACAGGGGGCTGCTACCTTAAACGTACTATATACTCAAACACACCAACACTCTACATAAAAAAGAGGTTAAGGTTTAAAATATAATGCACGCGTACTAAGCCGGTTTTTATACATCTGTAAAAGCTATAGCGCTTAGTTATAACGCAAAGCCGTTACGTGTTTAAGGTCAATTAAATAGCTAATAGTTAAAGGGAGAGTGACTAGGCACTAGTAAGCTCCTAAAAAAGAGGTAGAAGGCAGAACACGCTATTACTATTACTTATAGGCGAGCAATAAGGTAGGCCAATAAAGCCTTAGGAATTAAGACACTAAGGTTTAGAAAGAATAGTTAATAATTTAATAATATACTATTTGGTGCGCTTAAGCATATAGTGCGTTTAAGGTGGCGGCCCCCCTAAACAGCAGGGGGGTTAAAAGCGCTAGGTAAGCCTAAATTGGCAGAAGGTAGATATTAAAATAAATAAAACTTTAGAGGTGGATTTTATATAAACCCCTTTCTTTAATTAATTAACTAATTCTCGCTTTATACCCCATTAAAATTCGCGCGTTTAAATTTTTTTCTTGCAGGTCCTTTAAGCTATTCTATTTACCTTGCTTAATACCTGTTGTTAGTAGGATCCTATTTTTATACATAACTTAGAGAGAAATAGAATGTTTATTTATAGTTTAACTTAAAAGCAGAGAACTAATGTTATTATAATCCCCTTAAACATTTATTTTCCGAGGATAGAGGTGTAGGTATATTTGCCTAAAAAGCCGGCTAAGGAAATCTTGTATTGCTAACGTTTACGCGGAATATAGGGTTTAGGCTAGACCGCCTTCCCTAATCTAACTTCCTTCCTTATTATAGAATACACTCTCATCGCTTAGCTTATATCCTTTAGGCGTAACTCTACCACTAACTACTTATGTTTACGATTAGGGGCATAGCCAAGTGACCAGTTTAGTAGACCCGTAAACGTCTATAGTTTAATTAGGCTAAAGTAGGGGTATATACAGAAATGCTAGCTAGGTCGTTCTTACATAAAGTTAAGGGTAGCTTATACGCTCTTAGCCCAAGGAATAGATATGCTATAGATGCTAGTTAGTCTGCTTTGACCCCCCCTAAGGTAAGCAGTTAAATTTGGTTTGTGCTATATAAGACAATAAGTTATAAGGGAGTATACTAGGAGGATTACAGAAACGCCCCTAATATATACTAGCAATGCGTAAGTCCGTAACACTAAAAGGAAAAGAGGATATTGCTATAATTTAATAAGCTAAGCGGTGCCGCCTTAACCGTCTATAGGGGCTTAATTTAAGGTTACTTATTTATAGGCATAAATATATGCTTAGGATTTAAGTGTAAGAGGTTGCCATGTTATCGCAGCGTTAATAGCGTTAGAATACAGATCGCCTCGTTACCGCTCCTTAAGCTATAGGATGATTTCACTAATATTAAGGCGCTAACCGGTGATACTCTTTCGGCTAGACGGGCTCTGCATAATCCAGTAACTATGCCATAAATAGTTAGGTTTCTTAAGACCACATTTTAGGGGGCTTTGGGAAGGATTAAATAATATAGATTATTTATCTTTCTTATATACAGGCATATGATGCGGTAATCCCTCAGGTTGCCTATCCGTTAGTGGTAGCAGTGTACATTAATAGCGATACTAAGAGAGCAGGGCTCTTAAGTAGGATATACGGCTTTATACGCCCTATTGCGTTATGTTGTAGGTAATAGGACGCTAGAGTATATTAAAAGCCCCTAAAGGGTATCTAACGATGCAGCTTGCAAAATTCCCTTACCTAAGATGGCGCTTTAAACTGTTAGTTAGCACTAGGATCTTTAAGTAATAGGACACGTATTAGACTTATAGCTCTTCTAGATCCCAGTAATTAGATATTTATACAAGCCAATAAGAATTAAGACTATATACTACTATTAGCCAAGCAACCCTAAGATCCGCATTTTATATTTCCTACCTCTATTAACTATATAACAGCTAATGATCCTTGTTTCTAAAACGGTTATATAATGCCGCTATTAGGGCATCCGGCTGGCTTTAGTTGCCATATAGTAGCGTAATTATTTATAATAACTTTTAGTGGAGTATTTTAATATCCTAGGATGCCGGAATACCCGTAGGATTTATATATATATATACGCGTCCTCTTAATCCGATCCTTTCTCGCTATTCTTATTACTAGCACAGTTTTACAATAATTAATTAGCCTTTAATATGTTTTTAAGCACCATACTAGGATAACCTGGAAATTCGAGCCGTAATAGAATTTAATAACTTAGGCGTATCTATAAGTATAGAGCTAATAGATGTCCAAAAAGAGACTCTAAGCTAGGAGGTAGGAGTAGACTACTAAAAGATGGTTACCGTACAAATAACGAGCTAATTATTAATTAGGGTGCAAAAGCGTTAATTAGTAGAAGTAAAATACTGCTAATGCTCTTTAATAAATTCGTTACTAAGGTCACCTAAGACATAATAGTCGGAATGCAGGTTCAGCCTAAGGTATGTAAAAGGGCCATTTATTAAGAGCGTATCCTATTTAGATATTAATCGGCCTAGTTCCCTCAGCTTATACGCAGTCTATATAAGAAAGCCCCTAAGGCTACTTAATCTCTAGCCAATATAATCCTAGAGTACAGCGATATAAATAGCAGTATATAGGATGTAACTGGAGGGCCACAGCAGCTCTAGGAGGACGTAGAGAATAAAGCTGCAAAGTCCATAAAATATAAGGATTGTTCCTATTAGTCTCTAAAATCCGCTAAGGCTAAGGTGAAGAAAGACAACCCTTTAGGCAAGCTTAATCCACAGTAAAGTAAAAGTAGCCTTAGTATTGATTGCTTGGCTTAACTGGCTACTTTGGTGTCTAGGGATATACCAGTTTATTAGGATAAACGCAGAGTTCTTAAAGATAGTAATAGACATAGTAAGATTAGGAGAGATGCTACTACATTACCAGAACCGGATAAAGGTATATATAATAGCAAGGTCAAAGTATACCACCTTAAATTAGGCGACGGTGTTAATACTGCTAAAGAGGATTTTGTAAGAGTAGATCTGGAATCCAGAACCACCCCAGCGTTAAATAGAGATTAAAATTAACAACTAAAGCCTGTGGAATTAGGGAGGTGTACCACCCTACCTTAAGCACTATTGCTAAGCACAGTAGCCCCAGCTACACCAGCGCAATAAACAGAAAGAAATGTATTTACCTTACCTTAGACGGAAGAGATCCACAGAGAGAAGATACTAATATTAGTTAAGAATATTTCCTCACTACCTAGCCCTACCGTGGGCTTGCCTTCTATAGAGGTCACCACAGTAAGGGATATAGTCCTTAAGGCAGTCCGGATTATCCATAGATTTAGCTAGCATTAGCAAGGGGTTCTAAAGGCGGTTCACTTAAGGATCCTACAAACGTTACGGGCGGATGGCAAGGAGCTTTTAAGCCTGCCAAATTTAGGCGAGTGGTTAGATGGCTCCATATAGATATATATACTAGAAGCGGGATTGTCTAAGACCTAAAGAGTTATAATATTTAACATGCTAGAGTATATAGGAGCTTAGAAGTGGTACAATAAGTAGGTTAAACTAGCGTAAGTTATAATCTGCACTAAGAGGAATAAGCTAGTAGACTATAGGGGCGCATCAATTTATATACTAGATAGAATGCAAGGTTGGCAGACAAGAACTAAGCAACCTAGAAAGTAGGTTAGAGACATTAGGAGACTAACTATAGGAGAAGACTATAGCAGATCTAGCAACTTAACAGATATTAGTATTATAAAAAGGAACAGACAATTACAAAGAAAGCGGATTAATACGCAGCTTAGCAGAGGGCATAAGCTAAGCACAAAGCTTGTAAAAGAACTTGGCCTAGGGATACTCTTCAGCCCAAATATCTGGTAAGTAGCCTGCCCCCTAAATACCCATTAGCTATTAAGAAACCAATTTTAAGTAGGGAGTATACCAAGAAAGATATAAAGTAACTTAATATCTTAATTAAAGACATTTAGGTAGACTTAAAGTGTATACAACTACTCCAAATCCTAAGTTAACAGTTAGAGCTATTAATAAATAAAGGAAAGCCTAACCTTTACTCCCTATTCACTTCGCTAACGATAGAGAGTCTTATATTAGAAGAAGAGTGCAGGGAATTAATAGCTACTTTTACGCTAGAGGCAGTAAGTTACTTATCCAAGAAGAGAAGCTTATAGACTAACACAGATATTTCTAGCATAGGAGGCAATACTAAAGGGATCCTTAAATACTGCTATTGACCGCCTAATAGAGAATATCAGCACCAAAGTCCTAGGCAAGCGGAAGCTCAAAGAAGACAATAGTATCGCTATAGAGGACGGAATAGAGCTACTATATAACATATTTAACAGGCTTCGCCAAGGTAAATAGTTTAACAGATAGCTTTTAATAGCTAGCATAATAATATCCAACAAACCGTCTTTTATAAGATACGGTTACAGTGTCCCACTAGACCAATTTAAGCAATTCAATAGAAACGGTAAGATAAAACACGTCGCCAGGCCTCTAGCGGGTTAGAGAAAGAAAGTTAAAGCGTTCCACAGAGAAGCCTAGAAAGAGTATAAAGAGGAATCTTATCTAGTGTACTTTTGCCCATTAAACTATAAAGGCAGCCATTTCACATTGCTCGAGATAAATAGGCAAGAGGAAAAGATCTATCACTATAATTCAATAGTAAATAGAGATGTTATTAATGGCACATTAGAATTGACTTAAATTAGAAAGCTTATATAAGTAAGTTAGAATTTGGCTAAATAATTAAAGATATAGCTAATATTATAGCAGAAGGAGTTTGGCTACTTAAAGTTTAAATATGTTAAGGCGGTATATACTAAAACCCTAGGTAATATTGTTACCAATAGGCTAATTTTGGACTTTAGCAAGCAGCCTACCCCCTAATAAAAAGATAGGTCTAGCTACGGCCCAATAGTTGTAAGAAACTCAGCGCTTCAGATAAACGGTCTTTTAGTTAGCAGTTAGCACGACATATTAGATCCTAAACACTTAAGGATAGATATTATAGAGGCTTTTAAGACTTGCATCTTAGAAAAGGCTCTACAGCAGACCAGATATACTTGGAACTTAAGGCAGCTCTCCAACAAATCTAAGAAAAATAATTTAATGGGTTCGGCTATGGGATCTAATAGGCCTAGCACAGTCTCTATAAATGGCTTAATAAAGGTTGGTAGATATATAACTAGAGGTATAAAACAGTTAAGAGTTTAGAGAAAGGCCGTATAGATCTAGCCCCCAATTTAGGTATAATAAAATAAAAGAAGGGTTACTAGGGAGGCTTTAAAAGGCATAGACTTAGTATATTCTTTTAGTGCTTTATAATAAGTTTTAATACAAATCACTTCGCGTTTTAACTAATATAGGTAACGGGGTTTTGACTAATCTTTAGGTTTTGACCAATTTAAAAATCAAAATTCGCCAAAATGCTAATTTGGTGGTAAATAACTAGTAAAAGCCATCACAAGTCATTGCATTATTGGTAAGAAGTCTTAAAGCTGTAAATATATAATAGAGTCTATATAAAGTCGATTTTTAGTATTTTAGGGTTTAATTGGCCACTTAGTTAGCCCCTAAATATTATTAACCAACCTAAACTCCTTATCTAAGGACTCTTTATCACTTAAATTACTTATATTATCATTCTCCTGCCCTTCCTATAGGTCCTCTAGTAGAGCAGCTTCTTCTACTAGCTTCTTAGCGGCCTCCTAAAGTTGTTTAACAAGAGCTGTAGCCGTAATAGCGGCAGTAGAGGACTCTTCTGCCCGCTTTCAGAGCTTATCCACAGTTAATTGTTTTAGTGTTATATAATTGGCTGCTATAGTAGCCGCTAATTAAGCTTCTCTAGTATGCTTTCTGCAAGCTATACTAGCGGCAGTAAGGGAGTCCTTCTACACCTTCTTTACTACCTTTCCTGCCTCCCCTACCTCCCTATAGTGAACCTCAGCCAGCTCCTTTATATTAGCAACCCTTTTCTAGGCTACCTTTCTAGCCTTAACCTACTCCTTAGCAAGCTCTACTACCACCTAATAATCCTTCTTAAGCCATTTCCTAGTAAGCTTAGCTTGCTCTTTAGCCTTCTAAGCAGCCTCTCTAGCAGCAGTAAGCTCCTTTATTGCTTCTAGAGTAAGAACCGATTTAGTAGAGAGTACGTTCCATTTACACTTCTTCTTAGCCTTTCTCTCCTCCGTATATTGCCGAAGATCGTTATTTTTAACTTGTATAAGCTTAAGGCCCTCCTCTAAAGATTATAAGTATTGCATTAATTTTAAAATAACTGCCTCTATTGCCTTCAGCGTAGTTTCTAGATAAAGGATTGTATGCGTATACCGAGCTTAAGCGTGCTCACTATCTAGCAAAAAAGGATGCATAGGGGAGGATAGGATTGTCGCCTCTATATAGCCAGGTAGAGGCGTTAATAGCTTAATAGATATAGGCTACTTAGAGCAGCGCACAAGGGCTTAATTTAGGTTAAAAGGAAGGAGGCCTACGGCCTTAAAAGCGCTTATAATTAACTCTCTAGTATATATCTACGGCCGAATCTCACCCAGTATCCGTAGAAAATAGTCTCTATTAATACCGGTAATACCGCGCGCTGCATATTTATTAACTTTAGATAAATAGAGCCGCTTAAGAACCGAAAAAATAACCAGATCCAAGGGCTGGAGGAAGTGCATTAAATACAGTAGTAGGCAAATTGGTACAATCTTTTTTAACTAGCAGAACTCGATAAACTTAATATTAACATAGCTACTATGGCCATCCATAACTAGGAGTCAATAGCCGTTATATTTACTATTATTTCTATCTTTTACTGCCCTCTGCCATACCTTAGTTTGTTAGGTGTAGCGTTTAAAATACTCTAGCCACCGTATTCTAAGCTCTTGATTTAACCATCTATTTTTGCTTATTATAATTATACACTTACCTATAGCTTCCTCCGCTTCCTGCTATAGATTCTCTATATACTGGCGTCCCTTAAAAATAATAAACGGTGGAATTATCTGCCTATATATACTAATTGTATTAATCTATAAGACCTACTCCCTAGAGCCGTCAATTGTCTTAAAATTAATAATATTGCCTCTTAATATAACTACTTTGGCACTATAAGTAAAGCCCATAGTATAGCCAGTTTCATCTATATTCCATATATTAGCGTTATCAATATTATACTAAGTTTTAACCCTAGAGTAATTGGTAAAAAAACCCTTAACTAAAGCAGGATTATTGCTAGCAATAGCGCGTTCTAAGCTAATTAATCATATATAGCAAGTCCAAAGCTCTTCCTAGCGTTTTAGGAAAGATTGTATCCAATTTTTACCTAGTGGCGCAATTTCGTAATAGTAAGGGACGCTAGAGTTTTCTCGCTAAAGGATAAGGGTAGCAATTGTCCAAATTATATAGAATCGACATGGAAACCCGGCTTTAGCAAGATATATACAGTATTAAACAATTGCTGCCTCGCCAGCAGGAGTTATACGGTATTAGTTAGTATGGGCAACTTAGTAAGATTGGTGTTTACTATAGAGTTGTTTTCGAAAAGTAGTGGGAGAAACTCCATGGGCATTCGCGTAGGCTTTAGGGCTGCAATATAAGCCGCCTACTCGCCAGGCAGTTAGAGTAGCTTATATACAGTTTTCCATATCTAGTGCTCGAGGCCAGCGAGGCATAGGTGTAGATTAGTAGTGTATTTTGTGGAGTTAAGGTGCGGAAAGCAGCTAAGAAAGTCAATATTAGCCCCTAGAGCGGCAGTATACTTCTTTAGGTAATAAGCTAGCTAGAAAAAGCAAGCGGTCTACTAGCTTAGTTAAAACCTAGGGACTAGTCAGAACCCTATTACCTATATTATTATAGGTTGGAGTTAATTAAATAAAGTTTATTAGCTGCAAAGTAAGCAAGCTTAGTAGTCTTAGCAGCTGATCTAAAGCTCTCTACTAGTAATATATAATTAAAGAGATCTAAGGGCTATTTCCTTAGCACTTACCTTATAACGGCGTAGTGGTTGTAATGGTTCTATCTTAGTGTGCTAACAAGTGTCTTTATATATAATAGTTAGAAACTCCTAAGAAATCTACACGCTTATTATATAATCCTTATAATCCTTGGCTACTGGAGAATCTAATACTCTAAGCCGCCTTTTAACTGTACCTCTTAGTCCTTAACTTAAGCTGCCTTCTTCCTTAATTATTAGTCTAACTTATTTATAGTTATATATAATTACTTCTATAAGATTAGTACTATGCTTTCCAATTATAGGTGCTGTAGAATAGCAAGAGCCCTATTTCTCTATACGCCTTCTTTTATGTAACCAAAGCTTTTTAATCGCCACTTTACGGCTAGCGTCGTCCATAATACTAAGTACTTCTATCCGTTTAGATTCTTCTATTAAGGAGAGAGCAGATACTTGCTTCTTTATTACTACTAGTTAGACAATTCTTAGACAATCTGCAACGTCTATGCTCTTAAGGACGGCTTTAAGGACCTTTTTTGGCGTAAGTGATAGTGTATATGCACTAGTAGGATTGTCTGCCAAATACTTATAGAAGGTATGGAGGGAGGGTATACTTATACTACTAAGAAGGGATCTCTAACCCTCTTTATCTAGGTTGCTAAATGCCGTTAATAGAGGTTTTGTAGACATATTAAAGACCTTACTTAATATATATATTTATTAGAGCGAGATAGAAGGCACATTATATAGGAGGAAGCTATAGAGAGTATTTAAAACCATTTTAAGGAACCCCTAAATTTAGAAGCGTGCCTATCTAGGCCTATAAGCGGGCCTGTCTTCCTTAATATGCCTAGAGCCCAACCTATCTTTATAGAATAATTAATAGACGTCTTATTAAAAATATTGCTACTTATTGCTTTAATATTAATCTTAGTGCATATCCTCGTATTTTTATTTATAGGGGGTCTCTATTATCTTATTAGAAATTTTAATTAATAAAATCTAGAACAACAATACTCCTATTAACTTAAATTAGGTTATCTTACTACCCAACTTAGCTACCTGCCTATTGACTTAGTTATTAACTTAGTTACTTACCCCTTATTTCCATTGCCACCTTTTACCCCCCTTATCTTTCCTATTCCCTACACCTTTCTTATATATATATCTTTTCTTATAATTGGTGTATGGATTACCAATTAACAGCTTCTTATACCTTAATTAGCCTAAGTAATATCTATCCCTAGGTCGCGCAAAACCCACCATACCATAAAATATAAAGGGTACTTTAACTTCACACTACTTAAACTCTGCATACACTTAAATGCCTATTATATTTTCCCATTATATATGTACTATAGGTGATCCTATATATAGCAAGCACCTTTGCACCTAAAAATTACTATTACGTCGTCGTCGCCGCGCCTAATTTATAGAGAGTCTCCTTTAATTGCGAAATAGGCTTCTCCTGCTACAGCACTATTATTATACTCTTGCCGCTACTAAAACCTATAGAATAGCTCTATCTAAGCCTACGAACTTTACTATAGTATTTAAAAGCAACTATCTGCATTATAGTTGCTATCGCATGGAGATTCATATAAGGTTGCCACGCATATCGGTACCTTTAATAAAAGTAATTATTAATATAGGCTAGTGCGATACAATCCCATACATTTTATGTAAATAGCACTGTATAATTTACTTGGTCAAAAGCTCAGCCTATAACTATACGGAGCTATGTATATAGGCCCCTAGCCCCGCAGTTCTGGCGACCTAACTTAACTTTGGCCGTGCTTCTAATTACTAACTTAACTCTCTAGAACTGCCTATAGAAATCGCCACTTTATAAGGGTATAGCCGGAACGGCTTAGCCGTCCTCCCTACTAGTATAATTAAGGTGTTTGTCTACTTCCCACAAGATAAGCGTAGCAAATCCTTATAGGTAAGCTATCTTGTTATTAGCTAAGATAGTTCTTAAAGATTTAACGTAGCAAATAGTTAACTATATATACAAGCTTATCCCTAGACCCCTCTATAAAATAGAGATATAAAAGAAATAGAGAGTATAAATTAGATTATTAATGTCCCTCTATAAAGATGCCCTAAGTCCCTAAAATTTGTTAAGCTTAAAGTTACATATCTATATCTTTCCCGATCTAACACTAATGCCGATTATATTTCCAGACACAGCTAAATATAACGGCTAGTACTCTAAGGGTAGCCACACTAGCTTCTATAACTTGTATATTATCTACACTCTATCTAAACTTAAGGCCACGCGTTAATACTAAAGATACTAAGGCTCTGTAGTAGTTATCATTGGTTCTAAAAGTAAGAATGTATTAATAATAATAGCACCAATTTTGGTGTAAAGACATAAGCCAGTGACATCAAATAATATGTTTAAAAGTGTAAGGGCAGTATTAAGAGTCTGCAGGCACTCGCCGCTGCGCGCGTCCTAGATCTTGACTGTGTTGTTAACTGACGCCGACGCCAGCCACGTTAAGTCGTGGGAGAAGGCCACCGAGTTGACGCGACCGCCGTGGCCCTCGAGTGTCTGCAGGCACTCGCCGCTGCGCGCGTCCCAGATCTTGACCGTGCTGTCGACCGACGCCAACGCCAGCTACGTCGAGTCGTGGGATAAGGCCACCGAGTTGACGGCACCGCTGTGGCCCTCAAGCGTCTGCAGGCACTCGCCGCCGCGC
>Ga0307507_10000749_pt1 | contig 71645 bp, 27 predicted proteins | sample 7_EM_MG_FD_207223 | JGI IMG/M metagenome (GOLD analysis project Ga0307507, IMG submission 207223) | Populus trichocarpa ectomycorrhiza microbial communities from riparian zone in the Pacific Northwest, United States - 7_EM | ecosystem: Host-associated > Plants > Roots > Unclassified | place... | reverse complement strand
TATTTACCGCCCTTAACCGAGCCAATAGCGATTTTCCATGCTGGGCATAGAAAATCTTAATTGGTTAGCTTAATAAATAAAATTAGCAGAACTCTACACCGCCACTATATAGCACTTCTTAGCAAAAAACCGACTAATTAGACAACTTCGACCAGTGGTTGAAGTTCTATAAGATCTTAACCACCACAAATTACCTTTATGGTTGGCTATGGCCTTGGTATAGCTCTCCCTTATCTTATACCCAGTCTGGGGGTCCTGGCTTCTTAGGGTATTGTTTATAAAACCTTAGTAGTGCGCGCTCGCACCCTTTTAGGGATTTCTTAGGTTCCCAGGTTTTCTTATTGTGGTATTTCCATTTAATATAGTATATTAAGCCATACTCGTCTATTTGTTTATTATGTATATTAAAGATCTTTTTAAATTCCCACTTATCCGTAATATTGCTGTTGTTATCCCTTTTGGCTATCCTGCCTGTAATATTATAACGTTCCTTTTTGTTAATACGTGCTTAATTAGAGATCTCTTTAGGGAACTAGAGGTGGACTTTTAAAGTATAGAAAGACTTATTAACACGGATATAGTCTGGGAGGTTAACTATAACTGCTTCTCTATAGGCAGCTAGGACGGGCTAGGGTCTGTCCTAGTTATTATTCTACTTCCTCTTAGGCTGGTTAGTCTTTATATTTTTAAGGCTAACCATAACTATATTATCCTTTTTAAATATTATACCTTTGTCTCATTTTATATTAGCGTTATCTTTATATTGTCGCTGGGAGATATAAGCTAGGGCTTTAAGCTGGGTTAAGATGCGCTTAAAGCGGTTAGTAATAGTATTAGCTTATAGATACTCCTTTTTTGCATATATAGATAGGGCTAATAGCTAGGGGCCTATTAGTTCAACGCCTAGACGTAGGTTATAGCCATAGTTGGTAAAGAATGGTAAGATTTCCGTAGTCTTATTAACCTGGTTATTTATAGTAAACTTGGTAAGGGGGAGCCAATCTACCTAGTTATCTTAGGTGAAGCTTATAAAGGCGCGTAGGTACTTATTTATTGCTGTATTAACAATCTTGGTTTAACTATCTGTTTTAGGGTACTATGCGGAGCTAGGGCTTAGGGTTACCTTTAGGTGTTAGTTTAGGCGATACTAGAAGTTAGAAACGAATAAAGAGCCTTTATTAGAAATAATGGTATTTAGAGCGCCGTGTAACTTATAAATAGTATAGATAAATGCTTTAACAAGCTCCTTAGTATCTAGGCTAGTAACAGAAATAAAGTATCTTATCTTTATTAGGCGGTTAACAACGACAAAGATATATCTATATATTTTGCCATTATAAAGGCACTTAGGCAGGTTGATAACGTGGTTAATAGAGATATTAGTCTATAGGCGGACTAGTAGTTCTAGTGGTTTTAGAAAACCGGGCGGTGCTAAGTATAGGGTCTTTATACGGAAGTAAAGAGCGTAGTCTTTTATAAAGGTAGCCGTGAACTGTGAAATACCTAGCTACTAATACGTTTAATTAAGGAGGTCTAGTGTCTTAACGCGGCCTAGGTAACCCATAGGGCCCAAACTATATATGCGGTATATAACTTCTAGTTAGAGTTTATGTAAATTAGGGACAAATACTTAATTCCTATAGTAGATTAGGCCGTTAATAATTAAATATTTAGATTTATTATAGCGGAGCAGCTTCCTAATCTGCTTAGGCTAACGGCGTGCTTTATAGTCTTCCCGTTTGTATAGTGCAGCTAATATATTCCTAGCGAGTTTGTTCTCTTTATAGGCATTCTTAATAAGCTCCTTAAGGGGTTTTTTCTTAGGCTTTAGGTCTATTACTATAATAAAGTCTTTAATGCTCTAGTTTTGGGATTCGCTCAGTAGTTCTTTTAAGATGGTAGGGTTAACTTTCTTTGGTGGTAAAACAACGCGGTCTTGGTGTTATAAACGTTTGTTATTAGCATTAGCAGGTATAATACCTAGGAGGCGGCTAAGAGCGTCTGGGATTGTGGCTTTAGTGCTAGGCCTATAGGTAATAATAAAGTTAAATTAGGAAAGGAACTTAGCCTAGCGGACTTGGCGCTAGTTTAGTTATTATAAAGGTCTGGAGGTTCTTATAGTCCGTAATAATTTTAAACGGCTGCTTAGTTCCTTATAGTTTGGGACGCTATTTTTTTAGTGCCTTAATAATTGCTAGGAGCTCCTTATTATATATTTTATAGTTGTATTTAGGGGCTGAGTGCTTAGCAGAGAAGAATGCGACTAGCTTAAGCTTGTTACTTTTATTGGCTTAATAGAGCACTCCACCTAAAGCCTAGTTTAAGGCGTCTATCTCTACTATAGTCTTCTTTGTGTAGTTATAATACGCTAGGACTGGTGCTTTAGTAAACGCTATTTTTAGGGTTTGGAATGTCTATGCTTAATTAGGGCCCTATAACTAGCTAATGCTCTTTTTTAGTAGCCTAGTTATGGGCTTAACTACCTTAGAATAGCCTTAAATAAATTATTGGTAGAAGTTTGCGAAGCCAAGAAATTGCTATAGTTCCTTAACTAATATTAGGTCCTTTTATTTCTGTAAGGCCTGTACCTTCTTAGGGTTTATGGTTATACTATTAGTTAAGATAATTAAGCTAAGGTATTTTGTTTTAGTAGCATAAAACTTAGACTTATTAATGTTAATCTAGAGTCCAGTATTACTAAGTCTCTAGATAATTTCATTTATATATTTTATATGCTTGGCGTGTGTTTTTAAGAAGATAAGGACATTATTAAGATACATAGTGCAGTAGTTGTTAAGGGCGTTGTATAAAATATAGTTAATATAGTTTTGGAATATAGCGGGCGTGTTATAGAGACCAAATGGTATAACTAGTATCTTATAGAGTCTAAACTGGGTAATAAATGCTATAAGCTACTTATGGCCTTCCGCAATCTGGATCCGGTTAAACACAGTAATTACGTTAAGCTTAGTAAAGTACTTAGCACTATAAAGTACGTTAAATATTTTGTAGACTAGTGGCAGTGGGTATTAGTTCTTAATAGTAACTATATTTAGGCCTTGGTAGTTATGGTAGATTTATACACCGCCACCAGGTTTCGCTATAAGGAGGAATAGTACAGTGGCTAGTAAGGTTAATTCGCGGATAAAACCCTTATCTAGCATCTTATTAATCCACTTCTTTATACAGCTGAGTTTAGCGGGTGAAAGTGGTCTATTTTTATAGTATAGAGCCTACTTTCCTGGTATAATCTTAATTTTGTGGTCCTATGGTTAGTAAGGGGGTAGCTTATCTATATTTTTAGAGAGGAAGTGTTTAATATATTTATAAAACTCTTTTAGTAAGCGTTATAAAATATCCTTATACGTTAATTCTGGTTTGCCTTTTAGGAATTTCTTAATATTAGTGTTAACTATCTTCCGGCGTAGAAACTTAGACTTAGTTTTTAGGTTTATCTTAAGAAAGTTATAGAAATAAGGGGGTAGCGCTTTACGGGCTTCCTCCATTGTATAGTTGCCTTTTATTAGCTAGCGGAAAGACCTTTTTAATAGGTTTAGTACTTCTATTAGGCCTATAGGTAGCTCCTTAAGCAGCTATTAGTGTTTTTCTTATTTAACTAGTTCTACTAGCTCTGTTATATAGATCCTTATTACCTTTACGCCTTTTTGTTTATAGAACTGGGTAAAATTAACGGTATAAGTGTATTTAATATTGTCTAGGTTAGGGCGTATCTGGTTCTCTAGTACTACGGCTAGGCTAGCATAGCTTAGTTAGCCTAGGGGGGCGGAAATAAGGCGGCGGCCTTATACAGTATATATAGGAGACGGGTATAAAGTTAGGCATTATAGGGGGGAGGTCTTAATTACTCTGGTTTTAGTCTTAGCTATAATACCCTTAGCTATTATACGTGCGGTTATATATGCGTACGGTAAATAACTTAAAGTTAGGTGTCTTATTAGCTAACCTAGGTTAAGCGGGTATATATAGGGGACTTATAGTTTTAGCAGTGTTTATTTTTTTGGGAATAGGGTAGTAGTCTAGTCTTCCAGAATCTCTGTTTTATTTACTGTGTATATTAGCTCACTAGTATTAGGCATCTCTTTTACTATTAGCTAATAGTATTTAAGCGTTAGCCGTGCAATGCGTCTATATAGTGCTACTTAGTTACAGTTAGGAATATACTATAGGAGATAGTTATAGGCATAGTAATTGGAGTTAAAATTAAGCTCTAGAGTAGGGAAGTCTGGTTTTAGGTTATACTTTTTAAGCTAGGGCATTCCAAGAATTACTAGTATTAAGGGTGATAACTTTATAATATAGAAGAGTATAGATTCTATATAGTGGCCGATTGTTATTCTTACTATAAAGTAGTAGGTAATAAAGCTAGATGGGAGTCTATTAGTAAGGCGGAGTAGTTTTGGGACTAAAAGTCTTTTTGTTATAATATTATACTTTTTTATAAGTAAGTCTTTATCTGCAAACGCTAGTGCTATACTACCACTATTAATGAGGCTTACTGTTTTAATAAAAACTTATAGGAGTAAATTATGTAGTAAGAAGAGGTAGATCTAAATAAGGATAGCATTTCTATTATTATTTGCTATTTTAAGGTTAAGTAGCAGCTAACTTAGAATAAGATCTAACTAATCTAGTAGTATAGATCTAATTTTTTTATCCTTCTCCCTATATGGTTTTAACCCTTGGAGGCGACTTAGTCCAAGGGTTAGTCTTTTAATAACTAGATTATAGGGCTTAGCTAGTAGCTATAGTCTTAGCTAGTATATCCTAACGTATTGGTCTTTAACGGTGTATATATATTAGGGGGTACTTCGCCAAGGACATAGCCGGTCTTATAGTTAGTAGTAGTATAGAGCACTTGTCCGTAGTTTATATACAGGACTATTGGCTGGGGCTATATTAGGGAAGGGAATTATAGGGGTAGGTCTCTATATCTAAACCTATATCCCTATTTATAGTTATTGTTTCGATTACTAATCCCTCTACTAAAGAATCCGCCGCGGCTAGAAAGGGGTTGGCGTAGTGGCTTTAAAAGGGGATTTAGGTTTGTTTTAGGGTTATAAGCATCTTTCTAGTAGCCAGGTTAACTATATACTAGGCAAAGTCTATTATCTATATAATGTTTTTGTACGTTGTTAGGGAGGCTACTACTACCACTACTAAATTTAACGGCGTTAAGGTCTATTAGGTTATTCTATAGTGCTAGTGCTAAGGTATTGTTATTAGGTAGTATAGGTTAATAGCCGCTAGCAGTACTTAGCTTAGCGGTATTTAGCTTAGTATAGTAGGCGTAGTTCTATAGGTTATAAGCAAATACGTCCATTTGCTTACTTTAGCCCTTATAGTTAGCATCGTTAATTTTACAGCTAAGGGTAAGGGCTAAGTCCTTTATTTTAGACAAAATATTCTTCCTAAGTAGATCTACCTTTTATTCCTTAGTCTTGTTTACTTTTATTATTAACTTATTAAGCTCTGCTTTCTAAGACCAGTAATTATACTTGCCTTAGCTTAAAGTGTCTAATTTGTTCTTAGCCGCTTAGGTTATATCCATAGTCTTATAGTGCTTCTTTATATACGCAAACATAGACTTTTAGTTAGAGAAGGCCCATTTACTTAGGTTATTTGGGTGTATATATAGCATATCAAGGCCATGCTTAATATAGTTATAAGCCTTATCTATTAGTATATCTAATATATAGAGGACTTTATCTATTAGGGTCTTAAAGCACTTTATATCTCTATAAAAAACGCCTTAAATCTTTATTTCCCATATTTTAAATTTTTCTTGCTTTTTAGTTAGCGATCCCTTGCCATTAAATAGGGTAGGGTCTTTTGCTTTATACTTTTTTCTATAGGGCTTAGCTAGGGGAGGAGAGCTAGTAGCGGTGTTCTTATTAGTAATAGTTTAGGTAAGTGTAGTAATCTAAGAGCTTAGGCTTTATATAGTCTTAGTATATACTAAAGCTTGCTGTTTGTATTGCTTTACACATAGTTTAAGTGTCTTAAGGAAGTTAATTCTGTGTTAAGCTTCTTTAAGTTAGGACTTTACAGTCCAGCCTTTATTATAGACTGTTTGGAGACCGCTTTTGACGCTAGTTAAAAGGGTTATATATATAGAGAGGTGCTAAAATATTCCTGCCATATTAAGGTCTTTAGGGTACTCTAGACCACTCCTAATTACCCAGGTAATATTGGTATAGGAGGTATTAAAGAGGCGGGCGAGCGCTTTACGTGTATTCGCTAATAGGGTATTCTAGTCACCCATTTTAGGGGATCTAGGTAGGGTAATTAAAATCTATAAGGCTGGCTATAATACTAAGATTATTTAGGACAATACTAAGATTGTCTAGGACTGTACTAAGATTATTTAAAACTGTACTAAGATTATCTAGGACTATAGTATGGTATTATTGGTCGCGCTAGGTCGCGATTATACTGGGAAAATAGGGATAGTAGACTGGGGAGAATAAAGATCGCAATAGGGCGTAAGAGGAGATACCATAAACTGTTACAGTGCTATAATGCTAATAGGCTGAATAACTACATTGTGGTATAAAGAGGAGAAGGAGGTAAAAGGGGGTATTGTATATAAATAGTAGGGGCAGCCGCTAAGGCGCTAGTGGTGGGCCAGCTAATAGTAGGAAATAGTACGAGACAGTATGCGTTAGGACTATGCCGTGATAGTTTTAGCGAAAAGGCTCTACTTATAGATAGGTTAGGAAGCGTAAAAACTAAAAGTTTACCTATTATTTAGGATTGATAAAAGGGGTATATAAGAAGCGGTTCTTTAAGCTATATATATAGGCTAGGAAGATATTAAACCCCTAGTTCTCCTTTATAACAGCTATATAATATATAATTGTAAGGGATATTATTGCGGTCACCTTGGGTTGCCCTTAGAACAACCTCTAGGCGCCCCTTAGTTGGTCGCCGATTATGTGCTAGAGGTATATGCCTGTAGTATATAGTCTCTATAATCCTAGAGGTATTACCTCCTTAAGGATTTGTCTCTCTTACTAATTTATCCTGTTCTATAATTGTGCCTTATAGCCCCCTGTCTACAAAGTCCCTTATAATAATAGTATTATTAAAGCGTCTTACTATAGGGTTCCTAATTTAGTCTTAAACTATAGTCTTATACTCCTTATATAGTAAAGGACCTTTATCCTTAGTACCTAGCCAATAATAAACTAGTTAAGTAATTATCTTTTCTTTTATAAGACCTTTAATAGCCTAGCGTATATGTCGCTTATAGTTATAGTTAACGTTATTAACCTTAAATCAGTTCTTAACTGCGGTAATTTATTAGTTAAAATGCTGTTAGGTAGTGCTACTAATATTAGGCAGTAACCTCTTAACTAGGGCATTAAGATTTGTTTGTATATGCGTTTAATACGCAACTTATACTCTTTATTAAAGAGGTAATAGGAGGGCTTTGTTAAATTAATAATTCTCTATAAGTTGGCTATTTTCTTAGCTAGCTCGTCTAGCCTCTTTATATTAGTAGTATTTAGTAAGACGCTAGTAACCTTACTAAGCTTCTATTAAGCCTAGGTATATAAGTTAAACTAGTCTTTAACGTTTATAAATATCTAATTATTTTAAGGTTTAGAAGGTGGCTTAGATTCTACTAGTATACTTCTAGCGGTTTTGTCTATACTAGATTCTAAGGCGTTCTATAGTTATATCGCCAGTGTATTATTATTAGGTATAGGCGTTAGTTTTCTTTTTAAAGGCATTATAGATAAATTAAACCGGCTATTCTTCTAAGGGGATTGGTAAGGATTTAAATATAAGGTAAAGATATTACGGACGCTTTAAGTACAATGTTATAACTACTTAGAGAAGAGTTAGAGGAAGCTAGTTAGTTAATTAAGGCATAGTCTAGAATGGAACCCGTGGAACTATATGACAAAGAGTAGTAAGCAAGTTATATAATATTATATACAGTATACGTAGGATACGCAGTGTACGCCTATATACTATATATATAACACATACCTTATATATAAGGAGGATTTCTTAGGAGTATAAATGTGTATTTAAGGACCTATAGTCCCTATCTAGATAGTTCTCTTCCTTATAGTAAATCTTAGAATATAATTAGAGTTAATCTATTAGGCAACCACTCTACTAGTTATTATTTATTACTATTACATTATTAACTTCCTATTTACCTATATACCCAGCCTAATAACAAGTCCACCATAGTTCCTACTATAAGGCTTTGTTATATATTTACTACTACAGTTACAATATTAATAAAGTTAAACAATATGCTACCAAAAGCACTAGTTACGTTAACGGCAGCAACCACCTTAGGTATAAGTAGAGATACTAGTATAGCGGACACTAGCTCGCAGCTTGTTATAGTAGGTTAGTTATAGGAAATAGTTAATTAATTAACAGACAATAATTAAGTACTTAAAGATTAAATTAATGGAATTAGAGCAGCTAAGGTTAAGTTACCCTTAATTAAACAATTCTTAGGGGAGAAGTTAAAACTTAAAGGATTCCTTACGCAAATGCACTTTAAGGTTATATAAGAGGGGGTAAAGTTAGCAATACTAGTAGACTAAGTGGTATATATAGGATTGTTCTTAACTAGAAGAGCACTTAAGTAGTTTAAACCTTACCTTACTAAGATCTAGGTTAATGGAATAATAACTACTAATTAGGAAGTATGGTTTATATTTATAAGTTAGAACGGATTTATAGAAAGACTTATACAGATATTTAGAGACCTAGAAGTAACAACTATAGTAGAAAGAAAACTTTAGAACCTAGTATAACGTACTTTAGCAATTAAGTATATAACCTAGTTTCAGACACTCGTAATATAGGTTAAGTGAAATAATAAGGCGCTTATAGTATAGTATAAACAGGGACTTAAGGCTAAAGTCTAGGACGTAATTATCCTAATGGAAGATGCGGAAACCCTATAGGATTTAATAGATTAGTTAATAAAGATTAATAATAAGATCTATTAGCGGGAACAAGCCAAGAAAGGGTAAGATAGAGTTTTATAGTTATATAAGGCGTAGAGCACGCATTAGCAAAGCTAAAGTTATAAACTATAGAATAGTGGGCTAGAGCCAATAGACCTAAGCGGCACTAAAGAATCTAGAAGATAGAGTAAAAAACTATAGAAACCTAGAGGTTAAGGATTAAGTAATTATAGGACTAAGGAGCGTAGGCTAAACTAAGGATTTTAGCAGTAGAAGACATTTAGGTAGACTCTATAGTAAGAAGAATGGTTTAAATTAGGAGCTTATATAAATTGCGGAAAATAAGGTTACTATACTAGAGACTACAGAAGTAGTTAGAGTAGCTATATAGTAAAGAGAACTAAGCAAGGTAAACCGGGACTGGTAATAAAGAGGTTACGCGGCATACAGGAGTGTATAGTTAGACATTTCGCGTTTTGTTATAACAACGCATGCCTAATTTATAAGGACGCTAAGTATGGCGTAAGCTATTAGTTATAAGAGCTAGAGTTAAAAGGACTTAAGGGAACTAGAGAGTTAGATAAAGAATAAGATTAACTCTATAAGCTAGATTAAGATATTATAGTAATATACGGACAAAGACTAGCAATAATAACAATAGAGTTAGAGTACTTATTAATTAATAGCAATAAGGAAGAAAAAGAGGCTAACTGGGGGCACTTAACCCTTAATAACGCAATAGAAGTAGAGACTAAGACTACTATAGAACGCGGTTTAGTAACGGGCATTATAATACTGTTAGATATAACATCTATTACTTTATAAGACGGAAGGAGTAATATCTAAAGTAGATTAAGTAAGTAGATAACTACTAGTGCTAGCTTACTACTTAATAAAGGTAAAAGGCCAAAGGCTTAAAATTCTTAAGAAGAGATACAAGATGCTTAAGATTCTTAAAGTAAAATAAGATATACCTAAGAACCTATAATAGATAACAACCAATAAGAGAGGGTAGTAGCTTAGTTCAGTAATATATAAATAAGCTTAGGATGGTAGTTCCTAGGGAACCAAAATTTTAAAGAATGAATAAGGTCCACTATAGTAATTCCAGATAAACGTAGTATTTAGCCTAAAGGTTAAACAGTTAACGCAGTAATTAAGAAGCAAGACCACTTTAAGGATTCTTTTAGAAGACAAAAGTATAAAGAAAGTATAGATAAGTTCAGGCAATAAATTGTTATATAATAAGAATAAAAGCTAGACTAGAGATTAGCTATGCCAGGATATATAAGGGATAGAGCACCTATATAAAAGGTTATAAATAGGTTAAGGATAGGAACGCTAAGAGCTAAGTAATTAGATAAACTAGAGTAAGAAGAGGATTTAGGAATCCTAACTAGGTTTGCAGAATAATACACTAAAGGTTATAATAATACAGTAATAAAAAGATACTTTCTTATAGATAGATTATATACACTTACTAAGCTATATTAAAAGTGGTATAAGCAAAGAGGAAATAATAAGTAAAAGGATTTCTATATATAGCTAGATAAAAAAGTTATACTAAATTAAGCAATATTTAAAAAGCAGATAAGCTATATAAAAGGGGCGTTAGTTATAATATTAAAGAACTTAGAAGAATAGGCCATAGACTAGAGAGAGATAATATAAGTATTAGTACTAGCAAATAGTATAGCAATATTTAAGTTAATGTGGGAGAGGTTTAAACTTAAAGATAAGGATAAGCTAAGAGTTAACCTAAAGCACCTAGCGTATTATATATTGGCATAGATAGCGTATATGGATAATATATATAATATGCATAGGACACCTAAGAATAAATATCGCAAGTATCTAATAAGGATATATTAGATAATGTCATAGTGCTATAATACTAATAGGCTGAATAACTACATTGTGGTATAAAGAGGAGAAGGAGGTAAAAGGGGGTATTATATATAAACAGTAGGGGCAGCCGCCAAGGCGCTAGTGGTGGGCCAGCCAATAGTAGGAAACAGTACAAGACAGTACGCGTCAGGACTATGCCGTGATAGTACTCCCCTCCCTAGAAGGTTTGGTCCCTAAACCGAATAAATAACCTATTTTCGCTGTAAAGATATCACTTCTGCTTACCGCCCTTAACTGAGCTAATAGCGATTTTCTATGCCGGGCATGGAAAATCTTAATTGGTTAGCTTAATGAATAAAATTAGTAGAACTTTATACCGCTACCACATAGCGCTTCCTGGCAAAAAACCAACTAATTAGACAACTTTAACCGGTGGTTGAAGTTTTATAAGATTTTAACCACCATAAATTACCTTTGTAGTTGGCCATGGCCTTGGTATAGCTCTTCTTTATCTTATGCCTAGTCTGGGGGTCCTAGCTTCTTAGGGTGTTATTTATAAAACCTTAGTAGTGCGCGCTTGCACACTTTTAGGGATTTCTCGGGTTCCTAGGTTTTCTTATTATAGTATTTCTATTTAATATAGTATATTAAGCTATACTCGTCCATTTATTTATTATATATATTAAGGATCTTTTTAAATTCCTACTTGTTTATAATATTGCCGTTATTATCCCTTTTGGCTATCTTGCCTATAATATTACGACATTTCTCTTTGTTAATACATACTTAACTAGAGATCTCTTTAGGGAACTAGAGGCGGACCTTTAAAGTATAGAAAGACTTATTAACACGGATATAGTCTAGGAGGTTAACTATAACTGCTCCTCTATAGGCAGCTAGGACGGGCTAGGGTCTGTTCTAGTTATTATCCTACTTCCTCTTAGGCCAATTAGTCTTTATGTTTTTAAGGCTAACTATAACCATATTATCCTTTTTAAATATTATACCTTTATCTTGTTTTATATTAGCGTTGTCTTTATATTGTCGCTGGGAGATATAAGCTAGGGCTTTAAGCTAGGTTAAGATACGCTTAAAGCGGTTAGCAATAGTATTAGCTTATAGGTACTCCTTCTTTATATATATAGATAGGGCTAATAGCTAGGGGCCTATTAGTTTGACGCCTAGATATAGGTTATAGCTATAGTTGGTAAAGAATAGTAAAATTCCCATGGTCTTATTAACCTGGTTATTTATAGCAAACTAAGCAAGGGGGAGCTAATCTACCTAGTTGTCTTAGGTAAAGCTTATAAAGGCATATAGGTACTTATTTATTGCTGCATTAACAATCTTAGTTTAACTATCCGTTTTAAGGTGCTATGCGGAGCTAGGGCTTAGGGTTACCTTTAGGCGCTAGTTTAGGCGACGCTAGAAGTTAGAAACAAATAAAGAGCCTCTATTAGAAATAATAGTATTTAGAGCGCCGTGTAACTTATAAATAGTGTAGATAAATGCTTTAATAAGCTCCTTAGTATCTAGGCTAGTAATAGAAATAAAGTGTTTTATCTTTATTAGGCGGTCAATAACGACAAAGATATATCTATATGTTTTGCCGTTATAAAGGCACTTAGGCAGGTTAACAACGTGGTTAATAGAGATATTAGTTTATAGGCGGACTGGTAGTTCTAGTAGTTTTAGGAAACCAGGCGGTGCTAAGTATAGGGTCTTTATATAGAAGCAAAAAGCGCAGTCTTTTATAAAGGTAGCTGTAAACTGTGAAATACCTAGCTATTAATATATTTAATTAAGGAGGTCTAGTGTCTTAACGCGGCCTAGGTGACCCGTAGGGCCCAAACTATATATGCGGTATATAACTTCTAGTTGGAGTTTATATAAATTAGGGACAAATACTTAATTCCTATAGTAGATTAGGCCGTCAATAATTAAATATTTAGATTTATTATAGCGGAGCAGCTTCCTAATCTGCTTAGGCTAATAGCGTGCTTTACGGTCTTCCTGTTTATATAGTGCAGCTAATATATTCCTAGCAAGTTCATTCTCTTTATGGGCATTCTTAATAAGCTCCTTAAGGGGTTTTTTCTTAGGCTCTGGGTCTATTACTACAATAAAGTCTTTAATACTCTAGTCTTAGGATTTGCTTAGTAGTTCTTCTAGGATACTAGGGTTGACTTTCTTTAGTAGTAAGATAACGCGGTCTTAGTATTATAAACGTTTGTTATTAGTATTAGCAGGTATAACACCTAGAAGGCGGCTAAGAGCGTCTAGGATTATGGCTTTAGTGCTGGGCCTATAGGTAATAACAAAGTTAAATTAGGAAAGGAACTTAGCCTAGCAGACTTAGCGCTAGTTTAGTTATTTTATTGTTATAAAGGTCTAGAGGTTCTTATAGTCTATAATAATTTTAAACAGCTGCTTAGTTTCTTATAGTTTAGGACACTATTCTTCTAGTGCCTTAATAATTACCAGGAGCTCCTTATTATATATTTTATAGTTATATTTAGGGGCTAAGTGCTTAGCAAAGAAGAATACAACTAGCTTAAGCTTATTACTTTTATTAGCTTAATAGAGCACTCTACCTAAAGCCTAGTTTAAGGCGTCTGTCTCTACCACAGTCTTCTTTATATAGTTATAATACGCTAGGACTGGTGCTTTAGTAAATGCTATTTTTAGGGTCTAGAATGCCTATGCTTAATTAGGGCCCTATAACTAGCTAATGCTCTTTTTTAGTAGCCTAGTCATAGGCTTAACTACCTTAGAATAGCCTTAAATAAATTATTAGTAGAAGTTTGTAAAGCTAAGAAATTACTATAGTTCCCTAATTAACGTTGGGTCCTTTTATTTCTATAAGGCCTGCACCTTTTTAGGGTTTATAGTTATGCTATTAGTCGAGATAATTAAGCTAAGGTATTTTATTTTGGTAGTATAAAACTTAGACTTATTAATATTAATCTAGAGTCCAGCATTACTAAGTCTCTAAATAATTTTATTTACGTATTTTGTATACTTAGCGCGTATTTTTAAGAAGATAAGGACATTATTAAGATACACAGTGTAGTAGTTATTAAGGGCGTTGTATAAAACATAGTTAATATAGTTTTGGAATATAGTGGGCGTGTTATAGAGACTAAATAGTATAACTAGTATCTTATAGAGTCCAAACTGGGTAATAAATACTATAAGCTATTTATGGCCTTCTGTAATCTAGATCCGGTTAAATATAGCAATTATATTAAGCTTAGTAAAGTACTTAGCACTATAGAGTGCGTTAAGTATCTTACGGACTAGTGGTAGTAGGTATTAGTTCTTAATAGTAACTATATTTAGGCCTTAGTAGTTATAGCAGATTTATATACTACCGCCAGGTTTTGCTGCAAGGAGGAGTAGTACGGCGGCTAGTAAGGTTAATTTGCGGATAAAACCCTTATCTAGTATCTCGTTAATCCACTTCTTTACATAGCTGAGTTTAGCGGGTGAGAGTGGTCTATTTTTATAGTATAGGGCCTACTTTCCTGGTATAATCTTAATTTTGTGGTCTTATGGTTGGTAAGGGGGTAGCTTATCTGCGTTCTTAGGGAGGAAGTGTTTAATATATTTATAAAACTCTTTTAGTAAGCGTTATAAAATATCCTTATAGGTTAATCCTGGTTTGCCTTTTAGGAATTTCTTAATATTAGTATTAACTATCTTCTAGCATAGAAACTTAGACTTAGTTTTTAGGTTTATTTTAAGAAAGTTATAGAAATAAGGGGGTAGCGCTTTATAGGCTTCCTCTATTATATAGTTGCCTTTTATTAGCTGGCGGAAAGACCTTTTTAACAGGTTTAGTACTTTTATTAGGCCTATAGGTAGCTTCTTAAGCAGCTATTAGTGTTCTTCTTATTTAACCAGTTCTACTAGCTCCGCTATATAGATCCTTACTACCTTTATGCCTTTTTATTTATAGAACTGGGTAAAATTAACGGCATAAGTATATTTAATGTTGTCTAGGTTAGGGTATATCTAGTTCTCCAGTGCTACGGCTAGGCTGGCATGGCTTGGTTAGCCTAGGGGGGCGGAAATAAGGTGGCGGCCTTATATAGTACGCGTAGGAGATAGGTGTGAGGTTAGGCATTATAGGGGGAAGGTCTTAATTGCTCTGGTTTTAGTCTTGGCTATAACGCCCTTGGCTATTATACATGCGGTTATATATGCGTACGGTAAATAACTTAAAGTTAGGTATCTTATTGGCTAACCTAAGTTGAGTAGGTATATATAGGGGACTTATAGTTCTAGCAGTGTTTATTTTTTTAGGAATAGGGTAGTAGTCTAGTCTTCCAGAATCTCTATTTTATTTACTGCGTATATTGGCTTACTAGTGTTAGGTACCTCTTTTACTATTAGCTGATAGTATCTAAGCGTTGGCTATATAATGCGTCCGTATAGTGCTACTTAGTTACAGTTAGGAATATACTATAGAAGACAGTTATAGGCATAGTAATTAGAGTTAAAATTAAGCTCTAGAGTGGGGAAGTTTGGTTTTAGGTTATACTTTTTAAGCTAGGGCATTCCAAGAATTACTAGTATTAAGGGTGATAACTTTATAATATAGAAGAGTATAGATTCTATATAGTGGCTAATTATTATTCTTACTGTAAAGTAGTGGGTAATAAAGCTAGATGGGAGTCTATTAGTAAGGCGGAGTGGTTTTAGGACTAGAAGTCTTTTTATTATAATATTATGCTTTTTTATAAGCGAGTCTTCGTCTGTAAACGCTAGTGCTATACTACTACTGTTAATAAGGCTTACTATTTCAATAAAAACTTATAGAAGTGGGTTGCGTAGTAAGGAGAGGTAGGTCTAAATAAGAATGGTATTTTTATTATTGTTTGCTATTCTAAGGTTAAGTAGTAGCTAATTTAAAATAAGATTTAACTAATCTAGTAGTATAGATTTAATCCTTTTATCCTCCTCCCTATATAGTTCTAACCCTTGGAGGCGACTTAGTCCAAGGGTTAATCTTTTAATAACTAGATTATAGGGCTTAGCTAGTAGCTATAGTCTTAGCTGGTATATCCTAACGTATTAGTCTCCAACGGTGTATATATAATAGGGGGTACTTCGCCAAGGACATGGCCAGTCTTACGGTTAGTAGCGGTATGGAGCACTTGTCCGTAGTTTATGTACGGGACCATCGGCTAGGGCTGTATTGGGGAAGGAAATTATAGGGGTAGGTCTCTATATCTAAACCCACGTCCCTGTCTATAGTTATCGTTTTAGTTACTAATTCCTCTGCTAAAGAATCCGCCGCGGCTAGGAAGGGGTTGGCGTAATAGCATTAGAAGGGGATTTAGGTTTATTTTAGGGTTATAAGCATCTTTCTAGTAGCTAGGTTAACTATATACTAGGCAGAGTCTGTTATCTATATAATATCTTTAGACGTTATTGGGGAGGCTACTACTACTACTACCAAATTTAACGGCGTTAAGGTCTATTAGGTCATTCTATAGTACTAGTGCTAAGGTGTTATTATTAGGTAGTATAGGTTAATAGCCACTAGCGGTACTTAGCTTAGCGGTATTTAGCTTAGTATGGTAGGCGTAGTTCTATAGGTTATAAGCAAACATATCCATTTGCTTACTCTAGCCCTCGTAGTTAGCATTGTTAATTTTACGGCTAAGGGTAAAAGCTAAGTCCTTTATCTTAGATAAAATATTCTTTTTAAGTAGATCTATTTTTTGTTCCTTAGTCTTATTTGCTTTTATTATTAACTTATTAAGCTCTGCTTTCCAGGACCAGTAATTACGCTTACCTTAGCTTAAGGTGTCTAATTTATTCTTAGCCGCTTAGGTTATATCTATGGTCTTATAGTACTTCTTTATATACGCAAACATAGACTCTTAGTTAGAGAAGGCCTATTTACTTAAGTTATTTGGGTATATGCGTAGCATATTAAGGCTATACTTAATATAGTTATAAGCCTTATCTATTAGCATGTCTAATATATAGAGGACTTCGTCTATTAGGGTCTTAAAGCACTTTGCATCTCTATAGAAAACGCCTTAGATCTTTATTTTCTATATTTTAAATTTTTCTTACTTTTCAGTTAGCGATCCCTTGCCATTAAATAGGGTAAGGTTTTTTGCTTTACGCTTTTTTCTATAGGGCTTAGCTAGGGGAGGAGAGCCAGTAGCAGTGTTCTTATTAGTAATAGTTTAGGTAAGTATAGTAATCTAAAAGCTTAGGCTTTATATAGTCTCAGTATATACTAAAGCTTGCTGTTTATATTGCTTTATATATAGTTTAAGTATCTTAAGGGAGTTAATTCTATGTTACGCTTCTTTAAGTTAGGACTTTATAGTCTGGCCTTTATTATAAACTGTTTGGAGACCGCTCTTGATGCTAGTTAAAAGGGTTATATATATAGAGAGGTGCTAAAATATTCCTACCATATTAAGGTCCTTAGGGTACTCTGGACCACTCCTAATTGCCCAGGCAATATTAGTATAGGAGGTATCAAAGAGGCGGGTAAGCGCTTTGCGTATATTTACTAACGGGGTATTCTAGTTACCCATTTTAAGGGATCTGGGCAGGGTAATTAAAATCTATAAGGCTGGCTGTAATACTAAGATTATCTAGGACAATACTAAGATTGTTTAAAACTGTACTAAGATTATCTAAGACTATACTAAGATTGTCTAAAACTGTGGTATAGTGTTATTAGTCGCGCCAGGTCGCGATTATACTAGGAAAATAGGGACAGTGGACTGGGGAGAATAAAGATCGCAACAGGGCGCAAGAGGAGATACCACAAACTGTTACAGTGCTATAATGCTAATAGGCTAAATAACTACATTGTGGTATAAAGAGGAGCAGGAGGTAAAAGGGGGTATTATATATAAACAGTAGGGGCAGCCGCTAAGGCGCTAGTGGTGGGCCAGCCAACAGTAGGAAACAGTACGAGACAGTACGCGTTAGGACTGTGCCGTGATAGATAATAAAAGAAAAGCGGTATAGAGACGCTAAGTATATATATAGTTGGCACCTAGTAGAAGTTTAGGAGTTAGGCAACTTAATACTTTAACTAGGAAGGTTCCTTACGGAAGAATGCCCAGATGGATAATAGTAGTAGGAGTGCCTAGAGAATACTTGTTTATGGCATAAAGAGGAAAAGAAACAAACTAAGTATTGGCTATAAAAGGACTAAGTATAGTTAAGGTTAGATAGCTAACAGTTAGAAAAAGTGAAGGCCTATAGGACTAAAGGGAGCCAGTAGTAGAGCCTTAGACCCTTAAAGGAATTATAGGACAACACCTAAATTTATAAATAAAGTAGCAAGACCAAAAGTTTAAAGCATTAATAGATAGTGGAGCAACGAGAAACCATATATTATTAGTAGTAGTAGAGAGAATGGGGTTACTACATAGATAAAAGGAATACCTATATCTACTTATAACAATTTTAGGAGATTAAATAGCCTATAGAGGAGGTATTATTAATCTTAAAATAGGACCAATTTAGTTAACTATTAAGGGAAGGCCAGTTAAGATATCTTTAATATCCTACCATTAGGAAAGGATAAGGCAATATTAGAAATGCCTTAGTTACAGGAATATAATCCAAAAATTAATTGGGTTATAGGTTAAGTTGATATTAGAAATATATAATAACGCAAGATATAATAGCAAACTAAGATAGTATAGTACCAAGTCGGAGCGATATATAAAGAGACTAAGCAAGGCTTAAGTTATATACCAAAGAGATACCACAAGTATGGCAAAAAGCTATAGTCACCAGAAAGTAAAAGGCTGTTAGAGTATATAGCATAGGACTATAAAATAGAATTAGAACTAGGAACAAGTCTAAAGTTCTTTCTAATATATAAGCTTACTAAAACCGAGTTAGTAGCGCTTAAAGAGTTTATCTAGAAGAACTTATAAAAGGGATATATTAGACCATTATAGTTATTAGCGAGATATCCAGTGTTGTTTATCCCAAAGAAAAATAGAAAACTTAGAATGTGTATTAACTATAGACAGTTAAACAGTATTATAAGAAAGGATAGGTATCCTTTACCCTTAATTAGCGAAATCTAAGATAGGATAGGCAATATAAAGATCATTATAAAGATAGATCTAAGATGGGCATACTATTAGATTAGGATTAAGGAAGGCAATAAATGGAAAGCAGCCTTTAGGTTAAAGGAGGAACTATATAAGCCGTTAGTTATACAGTTTGGGCTTATAAATACACTAGTAACGTTTTAAAAGAGAATTAACAATGTATTAGAAAAACACCTTAATGAGTTTATTATGGCGTATCTAGATAATATTATTATTTACTTAGAAAGTAAGGAAGAATATAGAGAACATATCAAATGGGTCTTAAAAAGACTATAAAAAGAAAAGATGCTAGTAGCAATTAAGAAATGCAAGTTCTTTACAAGGAAGACCAATTTTATTAGATTCATTATCAAACTAGGCAAGATTAGCATGGACCTAAAGAAAGTTAAAGCTATAGTAAGTTGGCAAGAACTAGAGAACGTAACGCAGTTAAGATCGTTCCTAGGGTTTTGCAATTACTATAGGAGGTTTATAGCACAATGGTTAAAGAGTATTAAGCTATTTACAAGACTTATAAAAAAGGAGGAACTATAGATATAGGGTAGGGAGTAAAAGAAGTTATTTAAGGAACTTAAGGAACTGTTCACCTAGGATCTAGTCCTTAAGATTTACTAACCAAAGTTAGACATAGTTGTGGAAACAGATGCATTAGATTTTGTATTAGGAGTATACCTACTATAGAAGCATCCAGATAAATGGCATCTAGTAGTATATTACAGTTAGAAGATAACACCACTAGAGTTAAACTATAATATCTACAATAAAGAGTTGTTAGATATAGTTGCAGTATTTAAGGAATGGAGAGTATTCTTATAAGGCATAGAGAAACTATTTATGGTTAAGACGGACTATAAGAACCTAATAGGGTTTCTAACTATAAAAGAACTTAATTACAGACAGGTTAGATAGGCAGAGATGCTTGTAGAATATCATTTTAAGATCTAGTATATTAAAGGTACTAAGAATATAAGAGCAGACGCACTTAGTAGAAAGGCAGAATTATAAAGTAACGAAAAACTATTAGGAGCAATATTACGCAAAGATAAAGATGGATTAATTAGGTACAATTATCCCAAAATTACAGCAACTAGAGAAGATAACGAGACCTATAAGACACTAAAGAGTAAGTGGTTATAGAAGATCTAAGAAGCATAAAGTAAGGATCCAGACTTAGAGCAATATAAGCACTAAGAGGCTACGTATGTGCCAAAGGCAATTATAAAGGAGTTTATAAAAGAATTTTATAAAGGAATAACTTAGGGACACAACGGAGCTATAGGCTTAGTATTAAGACTTTAAAAGGAGTATATTATTTAAGGAATCTAGGGACTAGTAAGACAAGTTACTAAGGAATGCTTAAATTATTAGAGGAACAAACCAATAAAGTATAAGCCGTATAGAGGGCTATAACCTATTAAAATACCAGAGAGACCATAAGAGGTTATATTGTGGGACTTTATTATAAAGCTACCAAGGTCAAAGGACCCTATTACTAGATAGGATTATAACGTAATCCTAGTAATAGTAGATAAGTTAACCAAGTAGGGTTACTTTATAGCGTATATAGAGGAAATCTCAGCGGAAGATATGGCTAGAATCTATATTAAGGAAGTATTTATAAGATATGGAGTACTAATAAAAGTTATATTAGATAAAGATCTAAGATTTATAGCGGCTTTTTAGGAAGTATTCTTAGCAGAATAAGGGGTTTAAGTAGTAATATTAATAGCGTATTACCTACAAATAGATAGTTAAACGGAGAGACTAAACTAAACGTTGGAATAGTATCTAAGATATTATATTAATCACGCACAAAACAATTAGGTATTGTTATTACCAGTTACATAGTTTGCATATAATATAACACTATAGGAAGGAATAGGCACGTTACCTTTTAAGGTAAATTACGGATATAAGCTAAGAATGTTATTAATACTATAACAAGTAAAGAAAATAAGTAGCACAGCTAAACAGAGAATAGAGAACTTAATAAATCTTTATATATACCTTAAGGAAACAGCTAAGCTAGTATAAGAGAGAATAAAAAGATACTATAATACTAAAAGATCTAAGGGACCAGATCTTAAGGAGGGAGATAAAGTATAGCTACTATACAAAAATTTCAAGAGTTAATAACTAAGCAAGGAGTTGGACTATATTAGACTAGGACCATTTATAGTTAAGACAAAGATCTTAGAAGTTATATACAAACTTAACTTACTAGAGAAAATAAAGATCTACCCTATACAGCATATCGCAATATTAGAGTTAGCATATAGGAATATTAAGCTACCAGTCTATAAGGCAGACATATATAGAGGGCAAAAAGAAGATAAATGGTGTTAGCGACTCGGTCAATCGAGGCACGAGCACGGCAAGAGGGTCGCGCAAGCCTGTACGATTGTATTGTCTATAAACGAGGATCCAAAGCTAAAGAAAGGAAACAAGAAGAACGGAAACACTGCTCAAAGTTATATACAATCTTCTGGTCACGTAATAGCAACTTACCGCAACTTGCCATTACATAACGGCAGTTTGCGGCAATCTAACAGCAATTTGCCAGTGCTGTGACATTACCCCCCCCCTCCAAAAAAGCCTGCCCTTAGGCTTTATATATCCATATTACCCCTATAGGGCGTTCTTGTCTTTATGTTCTATAGGCAACCTATTATTTTCACTATTCTAGCATTCCATCCATTTATCTAAGTACTTCGGCGGTCCAGGTTTGTTAGGGTAACGGCTATGGAACTCTTATAACTTATAAGAACTGCCTATAAAATTCCATATAGGGTATTAAGTAGGGTCTGGATCATATCCTTTCCAACTTACGCGGTACTTTAGTGTTCCCCTTACAAGTTTGCAGGCCAGTATTCCTTTAATTTCCTATTTATTGTTGCCATTAACTTAAATTAGTAGGGGCGGTTTATTCTTTTGTCTAGGTAATGGGTTATTTGCAGCTTTCCGTAGCTTATCTAGCAAGAATTTAGGGTAGACCTTAATCAAATCCAAAAGCTTTACTTTATATAAGTTGCCTCTTTTCTTAAGAACCTTATATAGTCCTATTATCTAATAGTCTAGCTTACGGCTAGGCCGCTCTGTCCTCTAGTTCTTTATTATAACCTAGACCTTATTGCCTATAGTAAAGTTAGGCTTACGCCTATGCTTATTTGCCTACTGTTTTATTAATTTTTAGGCCTTCTTTAGGTTTGTATAGTTTACTTTCTAGGCTTCTTCTAAGCGTTTAGTGTACTGCTAGGCTTTCTTATAGGATAGTTTCTTGCATATAGTCTGGGGTCCTTCTAGTCTTTTCTAGTCAAAGCTTATATAGGGTAAGTACCCTATTTCTAGCTAGATAGGTGCAAATACTATAGAGTTGTGGGGTAGGGTAGCCTGGGCGTAGTCTATTAGCGGTAGCAGTTTGGCCTAATTATCCTAAAAGTAGTTAACAAAGCGTCGGAGTCTCTGGTCTAAATACTAGTTTATAATTTCCGTCTGGCTGTTTATCTGGGGGTGGTATATTATAGAAAGCTTTAGCCTAATGCCTAGAATCCAGGTGAACTCATTCTAGAAAGCGGATATAAACTATGGGTCGTGGTTAGATATGATAGTATCTAGTAGTCTGTAGATTTAGTAGACGTAGTGGACATACAGTTAGGCCGCCTCTTTAGTATCAATATTCTTGTAATAAGGGATTAAGAACAGGCGCTTGCTAAAGCGGTTAACTATAACCATAGCCATATTATATCCGCTACGGTCTATAGGTAGCTTGTAGAAATCTATAAAGATATATTACTAGGGGCGCTCTAGTATTAGGAGTGGTTTTAATAGTCCTAGAGTCTTATCTTATGGGATTCTGGATCTACAGCAGCTATCGCAGTTCCGTACGTAATGGTTAATATCCATAACTATTCCGGGCTAGTAGTAGCGGTCGCTAATAATTCTACGGGTCTTATTTTTTCTAGGGTAGGCCGTAGAGACCTAGGCATGTGCTTTGGCAATAAGCCAAGTCCGTAAGTTCTGTTTTTTTGCTACTACTAGCCGTTCCTAATGCTTAAGTAACCCATTTTCAATGGACTATAGGCTAGTAACGTCCTTTGCCTTTTTACGGTACTCCTATAGAGAAGGGGCTGTACAATTCGCTTATAGTGGCTTATTAATAAGGTTAAGTTCTGTGGAGTTAATAGGACATATTTTAGCGTCCAAAGGGTCTATATTTAGTTCTGCCTATATCTAGGGGTTAAGGTGCTCTAGTTATAGTAGTATCTGGGTCTATAATAAGATCTTCGCAGCTATCTGGTTATTTAGGTCTTGTTTACGCCTTATAAGGGCGTCCGTACAGTTAGTTGCGCCTAGCCTATATATAATTAGGAAGTGGAACTAAGATAGGATATCTGCCTAGCGTGCCTGCTAGGCCGTAAAGGCCTTTATTGTTATAAAGTATTCTAAGGCCTTATGATCTGAAACTACTTTAATAGGCTTAGGGGTCCCTTTTAGCTATATACGCTAGTACTAAAAGCTAGAGATAATAGCCAGCATTTCCTTGTTATAGATGTGGTAGTTTAGCTTAGTATCTATTATAGTCTTTAAATAGTATATAATAGGGTGCCATTCTCTATCCAGTTGCTTCTGGGAAAAGACACTAGCTATTGTACTATTTAAGGCATTAGTTTCTAGTATTAAGGGCCGTTTTAGGTTAAAATAGGCAAGCAGGGGAGCTGATACTAGCCGTTTTTTAAGCTCATTAAAGGCCTGCCTGCATATAGCGTTAAAATAGAAGGGCTGGTCTCTCTTAGTAAAACGGTTAAGAGGCTAAGAGATTCTACTATAGTCCTTAATAAAGCGTTAGTAGAAGTTATAGAAACCTAAAAATAATTATACCCCCTTTACGGTCCGTGGGGGTGCCTACTAGTTAATTACGGCCGTTTTTTCTAGGTCTGCCTTAATTCCATTTATACTAATAATAAACCCTAGGTATTTAGTACGCTTAATACTAAATTCTAACTTCCTAATATTGGCCTGGAGACTAACTTTATAGAGCTGTTATAGGACTTTACGGACATATTTCTTATATTTTAGTTCATTCTTAGAGTAAATTATAATATTATCTAGGTAGGCTGTGCAGAAGTTATTAAGATAGTTAAAGAGGACGTTATTTATATACTATTGGTACGTAGCCGGTCCGTTAGTGTAAGGGATATTATTGCAGGTCACCTCAGGTTGCCCTTAGGACAACCCCTAGACACCCCTCAGATGGCCGTCGGTCACGTGCCGGAGGCACGTGCCCGTAGTATATAGTCTCCACGATCCTCGAGGCCTTACCTCCTTAAGGATTTGTCTCTCTTACCAATCTATCTTGTTCCACAATCGTGTCCTTATAGCCCCCTATCTATAAGTTCCCCTTACATTCAAATCCTTCCTACTCTTTTTGGAAGGGCAGCTGGCTTTAAGAACCAGATTATTTACATTTTTGTTTACACTTACCATTCTCCCTTAAAAATCTCGCGATAACCTAAACGGAAACTCCATAAATACCTTATGGAAAGCCGTCGCGCTAAGGTAGGAAGGTCCCTCCGATAGTAAAAGATTGCGACAATATAAACCTCTGGGCAAGACGGCTAAACGAGCCCTAATACCCAGATGCGCTAGGAGCTCAAAGACTTTCGCATACCTACGGTTACCAATAACGCGGAGGAAAACGCAGACACCCTCTATAACGGTTATAACGCTACTAGAAAGCAACTGGAACCCCTCCGGTCCTACCCAAGCTAATTAGAAGATTAAGCGCTAGAAGCGACTCTAAGATCTTCCCCTAAGCCAGAAATATTAGAGGAATATACTAACGTGTCTAATTAGGGATCTAACCAGAACCCTCCTAGAAGACCATCGGCCTATAATTAGTATAGTGGCGGCGTATAGACTACTTATAAGCTAAGCGGGCCTACCCCTTTTAGTAACTTAACCTAAACACTAACTTAAAACCTAAGCCTTATTAGGAAGCCTATACTAGTTACTAGTACTAATACTACTTCTATAGCTGGAGCTTCCCTAGGCCCAAGTTTAGAAAGTTAAGAGCCCTATACTAATATCCTTTAAGATAGATATTAGGAAGCTGTCGCAAGGCTCTTAAAAGCTATATGGGAGGAGGCTACTGGTAAATATATTAAAACCCTTTAAGGGTAAATCTAGATCTAGCAGGGATTAATCTAGGCTAGACAAACTCTTTTATAACCTGGCTAAGGCTAAGGGCTTTTTAGGAGCTACCTAGTATCTACCTAAGAAAGTATAGAAGACTTAGGGAGTTATCTACGCTATAAATAGAAAAAGAATATAGACTAATTAGCTAAGGCCTCTAATAGCCTAGAACTCCGTTATAGACCCAACGCCTAATAGCTGGATGATTGGGTTCGTGAGGTAGACAACTTCTTTAAAATGTTAATAATATAAGATAATACTAAAGAGCGTATACGCTAGATTATTAGTAAGATTAAAAACTAATTGCTAAACCAGATTGCACTTAATCAGCTTAATAAAGAGTAAATTACCTTATGGCTGTAGCTGCAAACCTTCCTAAAGAAGTGGACTTAAGATCCGTACGTTATATAATATAATCATGCAGAACTATTCTGGAATGGGACACAGCTTAACCGCCACAATTTCCGCCAGTTTATAAACTTTATGGAAACTTGTGCTTAACTAATAGATCTAGAGCCCTTTAAAAACAAGGACGGTAGCGTCTATAAGAAGGAGAAGATTGGATTTATCTAGGCTAAAATCAAGCCAGCAATTTATGACAAAATAAAGCGCGTAGGAGCCCTACCGCAGATTACCGTATATGCGGATTTTAAACGAGCAGTTCTAAACGCTAAGGATATAGTAAGGAACCAGACCTCTTCTAGTAGGAAGCTGGGGGGTTACTAGAAGCGCGGGCACTCTGGTAGTAATATAGGGTAGACCTAAACTTTAAAGAAGCCGTTCTTAAAGAGAAATTTAGAAGGGTTAAAGTTAGGGACCTTAAGCAATAGGAAAGACTCCTAGGGCCAACCTAACACCTGTCCGGCACCCTTACGGGAACACTTTAAAAGGTTAAGAGAAAACTTCTCCAAAGGCAAACCTAATTAAAAAAACAAGCAGGGCAATAACCGCACTAATAATCCAAAAAAAGAAAAGCCCTAGTTATAGACCTCTCCCGGCTACAACTAGGGTAAGATACGGAAGGAGAGACTCTCTATATTACTATTAAGCTAGAAATAGTACTTCCTATAGGCAAGGTACGTTAGTTCTAAGCACTATATAACAGCGGCGCTGAAATCAATCTTATATAATATGATTTGGTAAAAGAGTATAAGCTTATCCTATCGCTAAGGTAGCGGAAACCTATTATAGGGTTCCTAGATAAGCATTGGATTAAACTATATAGTGCCTATAAGCTTACAGTATTAGTGGCCGACATGCATAACCGCACCAAGGTGGTCGGCCCACAACCCTTCTAGGCAGCTAACTTTGAAGGCTATAACTTTATTCTTAAATACCCTTAGCTTGCGAAAGTAGACCCTAAGATACGCTTTAAGACAGGAGCCTTTAAATGGTGGAATAATAAAGAATTAAAAGGGCGTATATTACTAGCAAGCTTAAAAGACATCCTAAAAGATATGGCTTTAGGTAAAATAGTATACGCTCTATACCTAAAGGAGTATTAGATCGAACCCCTGTTCTATAGCAAGATAGGTATAGAGCCTAGCATAGGTAATAACCCCTCTATAATGGAGACCTTACAGGGAGCTGCCAGATAGGTCGCGGAGACACTATAGGGAGGCGGCGATCTTAAAGATTTTATAAGATACTTCCACCGCCACAGATTACTCTGGCTTAAGCAATATGCGGAGAATATACTACAGCACCTTAAACGCTGCGTTAAAGAGTTCCCTACCCTCTACTGGCTACCGCATGAAACGGTTTAACGTATGGTAGCAACTATATACAAACAACCACCACAGCGCGTAATACTACCTGTAAGCGTCCTAAGGGAGCTCCGGGACCTACCTAACAACAATATAGAGGACGAACGCGACCCTAATCTATTGAATATTCTATTAGGCCTAAGGGACTTACTAAGGGTATTCTTAGGTAGGCGAGCTAAAATTGTAGCGTAGAACTTAGAATATGATTATATAATTAATCTAAAAGAGGGTAAATAACCCCTAAACCTTCCTATTTACAACCTCTTTTACAAAGAGCTTAAGATCCTGTGGGAATACCTTAATAGTGTATAGAAAAAGGGATGGATCCGGCCTAGTAAGTCGCCAGTAGGCATACTGATCCTCTTTGTCCCAAAACCAGATAGAACTATAAGGCTATATATAGACTATCGCGGTCTTAATAAAGTCACAATTAAGAACTGTTACCTACTACCACTAGTTAGTAAAATGCTAGATTAACTATTTAGGGCGAAGATCTTTATAAAGCTAGATCTATAAGACGCCTATTATAGGCTCCATATTAAAAAAGGGGATAAGTGGAAGACCGCTTTTAAGACCCAATACGGCCACTTTGAGTATATGGTAATGCCTTTTAGGCTAGCTAATACGCCTATGATATTCCAATTATATATTCACAGAGCCTTAGGGGGACTAGTTAACCGCATATATATTATCTATTTAAATGATATCCTAATCTACTTAGAAGATAAGGATTAGTATAAGCAATATATCTACTAAGTACTAGAACGTTTGGATAATTAAGGCCTCTACGCTAAGGCGTTAAAGTGTACCTTTAATACCAAGTAGGTCGAGTTCCTAGGTTACATTATAACGCCTATAGGCGTAGTTATAGACCTAGTACGGGTATAAATGATCTAAGAGTAGCCGGAGCTAGAGAGCTACTAGGATATTTAAGTATTCCTAGGCTTTGCCAATTTTTATAGGCGCTTTATTTATAACTATTTAGACGTCGCCCAATACCTATCTAACTATATTATAAAAGCTTTCTAAGACCTGGCCTAAGGAGCAAAAAGCTTAAAGGCAGGAAGAAAGAAAACCAAGAAGGGACTAACTAAATGGTATAAACCATGGTTATGGCCTGGAAAGGTTTAGGATGCCTTCTGGGAACTATAAATAAAGTTTATAGAAGCTCTATTACTACGGCATTTTAACCTAGATTAGCTATTAATGATAATCACTAATATATCGAATTTTGCCCTTGCTAGTATCCTACTACAACCTAATAGGGATCTGGATGCTACCCAGCTCTACTAGAGACTAGTAGCATTCTATAGTAGAAAATTCTAGGGGCCTAAAGTTAGGTATTATACCCATAATAAGAAACTGCTGGCTATAGTTAACTGCTTTAAACAGTGGTGATATTACCTTAAGCACGTAAGCCATACTACTTATATACTTTTAGATTATCACAATCTACGCTATTTTATAACTATGAAGGAGCTTATACCTTAATAAGCTAGATGGGTAGAGAAGCTTGCGCGATTTAATTTTAAGATTAAATATAAGCTAGGGGAGAACAACCCTGCTAATAGACTATTATAACGGCTAGACTATACCAAAGGCTTTAAAACGGGAGAAGGAAAACAGATAATAGATATCTTACTCCCTATATTGCAGAACAAGCTCCGGGTATAGGATGCTTAAGCACCTATAGCTCCATATACTAAGTCTTAGGCGGTATAAACCCTATTGGCTTCTACTAACGTTCTAGCTAGTACCCGGTTTGTGGCCGATAAGGGTCTGAATATACCTAGACAGGATATCCCTAATATAACTTTAGAACCTGGTAATACGCTACCTCTAATTGCTAAGCTATCCCCTTAAGCCAAAAGCGAAGCTATAGAGCAATCGGAACTCAGAGCCCTATAATAACTAAAGGACTTTAACCTCGTAGCGGCCTTCCTAACGCACGCGTATTGAAGAGTTGCAAGATCTATAGTACCATCAAGTCTTGTACTTAGAGCAGTATGAGACGAAATAGCTTTTACCTAGAAACTATCTAAAAGGTTAATAGATCTTATCCGTAAGGTATAATGGAGGGACGCTTTCTATGCCATCTTTAATGCGGAAGTAGACCGGAAACGTGACGGAAAGGAAGCTATAAGGCGCTAAAATTAGGAACTAAACCTAATGGGCCTACTGCGTAGAAATGGTAAGGTTTAGGTGCCATATAAAGCAAATCTATAACAGAAGATCCTTATAAGGAATTATAATAATCCTCTAGGCGGCCACTATGGTGAAGCTAAGACAGTAAAATTACTTTAGCGCAAATACTATTAGCTAAAGCTTAAGCAGGAAGTAAAGGAGTATATTAGCTATTGTAAGAAGTGTTAAGTATATAAAATCTATAGGTATAAGCTATAGGGTCTACTTAAATCAGTTCCCCCCGCTAGTAAGCTATAGTAATATTATACCATGGACTTTATCACGGATCTCCCGCTATCTAAAGATAGTTAAGGATGAATATACGATTTAGTTCTTATACTTATTAATAGGTTTTCAAAGTATATCCAATACCTTCCTATTAATAAGACAATCAACGCACAAGCGCTTGCTAGCCTAATTAAGGAGAAATACTTTCTTAAAGTAGATTAGCCGCACTCTATTATTACCAATAGGGGTAGTGTCTTTATAAGCTAGTACTGGTCGGATCTATGCTTTTATTTAAAGATAGACTACTGTTATAGTACAGCTTTCTATTCACAAATGGATAGGCAAACAGAACGTTAGAATTAGGAACTGGAGTCTTACCTATAAATATATTTAAACTACCAGTAAGATAACTAGTGCGAGCTACTTCCGTATATAAAGTATGCTTATAATTCAAAGCAATATACATCGCATAAGTATATACCAATCCAGATTGCCTATAGCGTCTGACTATTTAGGTTTGATAGTATACCTAGCAATCACTGGCTAAGGCCGTATAATTAATTATAGAATCCCACTAGGAAGTTAAAGGACATCCACTAAAGAGTATAAGGATACCTCCAGAAATAGGAGGAGCAATGGAAGCATATAAAGTAGAGCTTATAAGATGCCTAAGAATAGTAGAGACTCTAGTATAACCGCAAATACCAAGACAAGCATTTTGGAGTAGGCGATAAGGTTCTATTACGTTTAACAAATATCAAGACCCATTAACTATTAAAGAAGCTTGATATAAGATACCTAGGTCCCTTCTAAGTCAAGAAATAAATTGGTAAGCTAGCCTACTGTCTCTAGCTACCCCTATCTATGGCCTATATACATCTAGTGTTTTATATAAACCTACTAGAGCTATAGCATAGACTACTACCAAAAAAGAACTTCCGTCTAGGCCCAATTAAACACCCTAAGGTGGTGGGCGAGCGGTACAAGGTTAAAGCTATACTATACTATAAGTCTATTAAGAACAAGCTTTAATATAAAGTTAAATAGCTAGGCTAGCCCGCTAAGGACTCTATATAGGAACCAGAGGATTACCTTAAATATTATAAAGATATTCTAAAAGAATATTAGGACTAAGGTCCACAATTTATAAATTACAGAAAGCGCTCTAATACTATGGTGTTATTGCGACCTATAAAGAAAGCTTGTAGTAGACCGCAAAAGGCCCTAAATAGTAAATAGGTCAAATCGGATATGGAATAGACAGGCTCCGGAAACTATAAGGATTAGGGCTACAGCCTAAGGCAGGATAGGTCCTCAGCCTTTTCACATACATAGTATAGAGTTAATAGGGCATTTTGCTAGAATTGCATTCCCATTTATTAATCTATATTAGGGACATTATTCCTAGGGCTCCTAAGCCCTTCCTAAAAGCCCTTTAAGGCCTTCCCAAGTACCTAATTAAGGTTCTTAATTACTACTATATATAAGAATAAATCCCAAATGCCTAATCTAAAAAGCCACTATGCCTTATCCTTAGGAGCAGGATTAGTATCCATCGGGCTACTAAGTGATGGCTAATAAAAATAGGATCCAGACCCCTTAGTAGGGGTATAAGTAGGCATAAAAACAGGGGCAGGACAATAAGGTATAGCTAGGGCAGAGATCCTTAAACGCTTAACACTAATATTAGGTCCAAACCAATACCAATAAAGCTCTTGCGGCGTTAGCTTATAGTTAATAAAAACACGCTCAAGCCCAGAATAAACAGAGACGTTGGCTGGCTGGCACAGTCCGGAACCACCAAGACCTTACTATGGTAACTATCAGTCACCTATCTATTAGGTACCCAAAGGGTAACCTACCTAATACCGCATTATATTATGCTCTTTTAAAACTTAACGCATATGCGCGAACTCCTTCTTATAGTAAACGGCAACCTTCTTCTTATTACCCCCATTTCTTACCCTATCCTCAGTATACCAACCTTGCTCTCGCATAAGGCGTTGCTGGCTGGCTTGCTGGGAATTATAGGCAGTGTAGATGGCTGTGGCATAGTCTTAAATTCAACTAAGTCGTTTAGCGTTTGCGCTAGAATAAGAGAGAGCCCGGGCAATATAGTAGTTAAAGATATTAAAGAAACGTCGCCACTTAAGCCCAGGCTATTAAAGCTTAAAGTCAGCAATAGAAATCTATTAAGAATAGAAAAACTTACCTTAACGTAACTGCCGCTCTTGGTATGCATGCATTAATTATAAAAACTAAAGGTATTGGATCTAATATAGTGCGTCTTATTATAAGCCTCCAGAATCCTCTTATTAGACTTCTAGTCTTTCAAGGACGTGCAGGCAAAATTATTTAGGTAGGACCAGCACTAGTTACGGGTCAGCGGAGGTTAAGGTTCCATATGCAGCGGTAGGGCCAGAATACGCTAAGGAATTGGCTTAAAAGAGCAGTTAGTAGGAGAATAAAGAGGTATACTAAAATAATAATAGAAAAGAAGAAAATCTTAATAATATATCAAAGATACGTCCAAAATTGGATAAAGGTTAATGATGGGAAGTAAGGTATTAAGGAAAAGGAACAGCTTAATAAGTAAGGTGTCCTTATACTTCACCATCCAATACCCTTTTAGTGAATAGCCGTAACCTTGCCGATATAACTCCGTTACAATAGCGTTATTCAGAAGGAAGGAAACACGCGTATAAGTTATTTAACCATTACTTCCTTATAAAAACTAATCACGCGGCCGGGGAAGGCAATTAAGACATTAATTAAAAATATATATAGGTTAAATTATACCTAAATAATACTATAATATTAAAAGAACAACGTTACAAATGTTCTTAACAGTCGCATAATAGCTATAGGCGCTATTGCAAAGTGTCTCCTGTTTGCTAGGCAGTAAAGCTACACTAATTATATAGCATAGGACCACCAGATTTGAAACCATATACACTAAATCTTAAGAGATAAGTCTCTTTAATTAACTAATTAATTACCCAACTATATATAGCAGCCCAAGGGCAAATGCGGGAGCAATGCGTCAGTAACGCAGGGGATTAGGAGAAAGGATTACAGATCATATCTTAATAGTCAAAGACAACGGTAAGCTAAGGCCCTATATGTCAAATCCTATACCAAAAGGTTCTACGGAACTACATTAGGAATACTAAATTGCCTACAATACTTACAATTAATTGCAGACCGGCATAAAGGCTTGGAAGTAGAGTTGCATAAAAATCCTTAGGTTAGCCTAGGTAGTCACCAGCATGCTTCTAGCAGGCTTCTAATAGGTCTCCTAGCAATCCTCATATCTTTTCTCCAGTTATGTTTTTCCTTATTAAGGTTTTCAGGAGTTCAAAGCAGGGGTTAAATAGATAGATGATATATAGCAGCATACCAACATCTCTCCGAACCCCTTCTGGGACGAGCCCTCATAATCTCCCTTTACTGCAAGGTAATGGCGATCGGGGGCCGACCGCAAGAAATGGGGGGGCAATATAAGGGATATTATTGCAGGTCACCTCAGGTTGCCCTTAGGACAACCCCCGGACACCCCTTAGATGGCCGTCGGTCACGTGCCGGAGGCACGTGCCCGTAGTATATAGTCTCCACAATCCTCGAGGCCTTACCTCCTCAAGGATTCGTCTCTCTTACCAATCTATCTTGTTCCACAATCGTGTCCTTATAGCCCCCTATCTACAAGTTCCCCTCACAGTTAGTTAGTCTAAAAGGTAGTATTTTATATTTATATAATTTGTAGTAGGTTTAAAATATAGTAAGATCCTTAGATCTGGGGTCCATTCTAATTTAGTAAAAGGCCTAGCGGATATTAAGCTTTATAAAAATCTTAGCCTTACTTATACGGGCCAGTGTTTCTTTAAGTAAGGGTAGTAGATATTAGTCTTTATGGGTTATATAGTTTAGTTTATAGTAGTTAATATAAAAACAAAGTCCGCCATTTGGCTTTTTTGTAAAGAGAATAGGTAAGGTAAAGGGGACCTAGCTAGGCTCAATAAAGCCCTTATTAAGGTTATTAATAATGTACTATTTAGTGGCCTATAGCTTATTAGTAGATTACTAGCAGAGGGGGCTATAGCTAAGGGTATTTTCTTTGTCTAGCTTAATCTCAATCTTATAGTTATATGGTTGGTAAGGCGGGAGTATATTAGATACTGCCTTAGAGAATATATCCTTAAATTCCTAGTATTAGCGGGGTAGTTTCTGTTCTATTAGCTCCTTATCTATAAGCTTACTTTTCCCACTAAACTAGTTATAGGCTAGGGCTTCCTTATCTTTAATTATCCGGTCAATTTTATATAAGCTAGTTATAAAGGCAATAGTGTTAGGCCGTTTTAAGTTCTAGTAGAACCCTATAGCACCAATACAGCAGATATTAACTAGTGGGAGGTTTATAGGTTTCTTTACGGACATTCTATGGACCGTATTTTGCGGTAGAGGGTTTATAACCCTCTTTAGCTCCTATTCCATTTTCTATAAGTTATTCTTTTAGTTTATATATTTAGTACAGCGTCTAATATTCCTTGCTGTTCTTTATAGCTATATAGGGCCTAAGCCAGCTAGCTTATTACTAACTTCCTAGGTTTCTAGTGCTGGTGGTGCGACATTGGTAGTTTAGGGGCAGCGTAGTATACGGACCCGTTATAAATTAAGCTATATATCTTTTTTAAAAGCCTGGTCCCTATATATAGCATCGGCCTAGTAAACAGTGTCTATCTATAGCCGCATAAGATTTTCTATTGTAATGCTGATTTCTTTTATAAAAGAAGGTATTAGGGGTAGGGTTTTGGGCCAGATAAGCCGTCTACTCCATATATTAAGCTGTAAGCCTAAATAGGCTAGCCATTTTCTTTTTAAGATTATATTGTGGCTTTCTAGGTCTGTAATAAGAAAGGGGATGTTATACTGCCTTTATCTGTCTATACAAAGGTAAATCTGCAAGATAGTTATAATAGGCAGTCCTATTTATCCGTTATATCCGCAAATAGGAATTAGTTTGGGCAGTTCCTTAAGGGGTACATTTAAAAAGTCAGCCAGCTTTATAGCATACTATATATCTATTAAGGTAAAGGTATTTACTCTAGAGTTAGCCAAAGCAGAGGTTAAAACTTAATATCTATTACGGAATAAAGTATAAGGGATAGTGCAGCTTCTTCCACCAACTAGCCAACCTAGATTAATATATAACATATTAATTCCTTTTAACCCTAGAGGGGAGTCTTACTCTAAGGTTCCTCTTTTTCTAACTCTATGCTGTCCTTCTATATTAACAGAACCTTATCTATCTTTGCTTTTATCAGGCAGTTCTTAGTAAAGTAGTTCTTTTAGCCGTATAAGAAGTAGGCTCCTTAATTACTAAGGGCCTATATATAGGGGTTGCTATATATAGGTTAAGTATTTGGCGGACCTATAGTGGGGGTAGCTGCACGGCTAGCTATTAGGTCAACAGTAGGCGGTATAGTTGGTGCCGTAGGGGTTGCAGATCTTACTAGGGCGCTGTGGCCCATTCTTATAGTATTTATATTCTGGTTAGCAAAGCTTCTAGTTTTATACCACTTAGCATATGCCTTAATTCGGCGGAGGCCCTAGTTAATAGCTAGGCACTAGTCCATAAGTTCCTTTAGCGTCTATATAGTAGTATAAACCAGCAGCGCGGCGCGCTGTAGGTCCAGGGTAAGCTTATTAAAGAGGTCTAGCATTAAATCTTCCTAGGGGATTTAAGCCTGTCCAGCTAGGTGTAGAAAGCGGGTCTAAAAGACTAAGAAAGTCTCTATTATTTTTATATTAAGGGCTTTATAGTTAAGGCGGGCATTCTATATCTTAAAGGGGTCCTTATAGATGGAAGACAGGTAGTTAATTATCTCTTTTTTAGAGAGGAAGGGGTCTGCCAAGTCCTAGGCATATCGCGGACGTAAATGCGTCTATGCGTCCCCACCGGTACGGCCAAAGACATAGGCCATTTTAGCTTAAGTAGTAGGGAAGTAGTCTGCATTAACTTCAAGCTTATCTTGCAGTTAAAGCTTCCAATTATTAAATATAGGGTTAGTTCTGTCTGTAAGCAACAGGGGGTCTGCAACCTTTACGGACTGCAATAATGCTAATGCCCTATGTTAGGCTAGGACCTTAAGGACCGTAGTAAGTCTTTAGGTGTCCAATAACTCCTTAAAGGGTATAGGGGTATCTCTAGCTTCAAGCAGCTCTTAAAGTCATTTAATTTTAGCATTAGCTGCTGTAAGTTCTTCTTGGGGGGTTAAAACGGCGACTATTTTACCATTAGAGGTATTTATGGGTCCTACAGCGGCTTTACCAGCTGCTGTATTTCTTAGCATAGTGGTAGGGGTATTAGGTAATTTCTGGTGTTTATTTATTTCCTAGGGGTTTTAGTCCGTGCGTATCCTATTTTTAGGTTTCGCGTTCTATTTATGTTCTTTTGGTTCTTGGGGGTTTGTCCTGTCCTTATAGTCCTAGTAATGTCCTTAAGGTCCTATTCTATATTCTTGTCCTATTTGTAGCCTTATGGATATATTTAAGTTCCTTCTCAGGAAAGAAGAGCAGTAACAAGCTTTGGATAATATTAGCGACTCAGTTAATCAAGGCACGAGTACGGCAAGAGGGTCGCGTAAGCCTATATAATTGTATTGTCTATAAACAAGGATCCAAAGCTAAAGAAAGGAAACAAGAAGAACGGAAACACTGCTCAAAGTTATATACAATCTTCTGGTCACGTGATGGCAACTTGCCGCAACTTGCTATCACGTGACGGCAGTTTGCGGCAATCTGACAGCAATTTGCCAGTGCCGTGACAAATGGGAGGTTTTAAGGATTATTAGTTATAAGGACATTAACAATAAAATATAGTATAAAGTTAAGTGGATAGGCTACAATAAGACTACCTAGGAGCTACTAAATAACTTAAAGAACGCTATAAGAAAGGTATAGGAGTATTAGAGAAAAATAGGTTAGGCAGTATTAATAAAGAAGGATTACTAAAGAATAAACCACCTAAGGGGGACTTAGGAGGAGTACCTACCAACATATTTAGAGTTGTTTTATCCTCTACTAGAAGAGAATCCGTTCTTTTATTACCAAGTTCCTAAAGGCCTTATTCCATAAGTTTCCACTCCTTAGAACAAACCTTCTTACGCACCTTCTTAAGACGTTAAATACGGGCAAAGGCACTCTATTAAGACTTAAAGGCATAACACTGGACCTCTAGAGCCAGTATAGTCTTCTTAGAAGATTAACAAAGTTTATTATAAGCGGCCGCTAGGTCACTCTTAAGCTTTGCAGCAGTAGATTAAACCTAAGACCCTAGCAGCAATTAACAAGGGAACTTAAAGACTGTTAAGAGTAATAGAACGCGCACACTTAGTATTAAAAACTAAGCGAACGTTACAAGACAATTAAATATTTGCTTTAGTGCACTCTAAGCAGAAAGAGGGCTGTTAAGATAAAGGGCTTGCTAACACAACATAGACTAACCCCTCTTTCGCATAATAAGAATACGGAGATAGCATTACCTTACTAAGGAATAGTATCGCAGTAATAGTCTAGGTGCGGCGTTATACTTATAAAGAAGAAGGAGCTTTAGGTATAATAAGTGATAATATTAACCAAATTAATTAGATGGATATTATACCTCTAGTAAAGGACCTAGAGATATTAGGAATCTTTAAAAACAAAGATAAAAAGGAGGGAGATGGTATTATAGACGCTTTAAGTATAATGTTATAACTACTTAGAGAAGAGTTAGAGAAAGCTAGTTAGTTAATTAAGGTATAGTCTAGAATAGAACCCGTAGAACTATATAACAAAGAGTAGTAAGTGGATTATATAATGTTATACACAGTGTACGTAAGATACGCGGTATACGCCCACATACTATATATATAACACGTACCTTATGTACAAGGAGGATTTCTTAGGAGTATAGATATGTATTTAAGGACCTACAGTCCCTACCTAGATAGTTCTCTTCCTTATAGTAAATCTTAGAATATAATTAGAGTTAATCTGTTAGGCAACTACTCTACTAGTTGTTATTTATTACTGTTATATTATTAACTTCCTATTTACCTATATACCTGGCCTAATAATAAGTCCACCATAGTTCCTGCTATAAGGCTTCGTTATAAAAGATATAGATAGAAAGTCTAATAATAGAATAATAGAGTATATTATATAGATAGACAAATCCTTAAGGGAAAAGGAGGAGTCTATATACGAGGTAAGGAAGGGTTTTCCCTAGGTATATATAGCGCACATGCCTTACAGGCGAGTTACCCCTAGGTTGCCCCTAGGTCGCCTATACCTTACAGCTATATAACTATTTACTTAGGTTTTACCTAATATATATAGCCTACACATTATATAATACTATCTATTTATAAAATACTTTAAATTTTAAAGATTTGTTGGTATATACGCTGCATATGCATAAAGCCCAGCATGGCCAGAAGTTAAGCGTGGTTAGAAAGGTTCTTAACCACGTTAAACTTTTTGACCACGCCGTGACCACGCCGAGCCCCAAAATGTATCCCATGCGCCGTTGATATAGGCGCTATCGTAAGCGAGCCAACCAAATCGTCTAGATTTTTTATGTTTTAGTATTCGCGCACGGACCACAAATCGTTGTAGCGCCTTAACGTCGCCCACACTGGACGAGTCTAAAGCTCGGCCAGTGTTGCTGAAAGCTCCGGGAGTGCTCGCCAAGGCACTAAAACCTCGGCTAGTGTTGATATTCTAACACCGACCCAGCTTCACTTAGTACACAATTTAAACTTTTATTAAATTATATTTAGAGGCAATAACACAATTATATTTCAATTATAATGTTAATACAGCTATTTGGAACCTTCAGTTAAATACTTCCTACTATTTATTACGATTTCGAAAGATATCAGTGATAAAATGGACAATATAAGTTTTGGGAGGTTATATTAAGGTTATATTAAGGTTTTATTAAGGATCTAATATAGCTATAGACCCTAGAGAACCAGCAGTCTAAAGAGATATTTACTAATATTCTATTTATATTATTATCTTAATCTAACCTAACCATATTAGTTGCCGCCGAATCCCTTTCAGCCCCCAGAGAACAACTGCGATGACTCTTATATAAGCACTATAGGTATATATTTAGGTTATATCCATAATCTAATATAGAATAGATACTACTTAATAGTCCAAACACCTAATTTTATAATAAGGTAAAGTAACTTCTAGTGGTTATAAGAAGGATCTAATTAGGATATAGACCGAAAATTTTCTTTAAAATGGGTAGGTGAATGCTTTTAGTGGGATGGAGGTTGCATAAGATATAAGTTATATTTTAGATAAAACTAAGTTATATCTATAATCTAACCTTAATAGATTATTAATGAAGTCCTTAGTAGCCCTAGCAGCTCTATCTAAGATCTAGACGCTACTATAATGGCTATATATAGCACTCTGGCGAATAGGGTAGTAGCTTCCAGGCTATATTCTAATCTAGACTTAGATAGTGGTAAGGGTAAGAGTTCTAGCACTTATAATACTGCTCCTTGGCTAAATATTATAAAGGGGTGTATTTCTGGTGCCCCTAGCTAATACACTAAGGCATAGTACCTTGGACTCAACAAGCGCCTAGGGTGGGTTCTATTCTTTTATATTAAGGTAATATCTAGCATATATCTAGCTTATATCCAAGATATAACCTAAATATAGCCCTATGGCGAACATTTCCTCGTCTATATTCTGCTAGAGGAAATTTTCTATAGATAGGATTGTGCTATTGGGAAGACTGTAAGTTATAAGTGCTATATATCTTTGTTATATCCTAGATCTAACTATAATAGGATCCAAATACTAAGCACACTATTTATGCTTGGGAAAAAAAATTCGTAAATAGTTATAGAGGATTAATTAAGTATATTAAGTCGTATTTCCTAGTAAGATCCCAGATGTATCTATATTATATCTACATTATAACCTTTTTCTAATCTTAAAATAAAGAAAGGTGCAGGCTATATAATTAGAAGTATAAAGCCTGGAGGTTAAAAAGAGCTGGAATTAGATAATTTAGATAGTATGGTTGTCTATATATCTATATTATATCCTAGATCTAACCTATTTTAGCAGCTTAGAAGACACTTTGTAGAGCTATTTATACGGAAGAGGAACTGCAGGTTATATGCCCTGTTAGTAAAGTAGTAAGAAAGGCTGAAATATATTATAATGGTATAAACTATTATTCTTCTATCTAGGATATATTGCTAATATATTTTAGCGCCCCTAGCCGAAAATGCACCCTTAATAGCCAAAGGTCGTAGAAAACGTAAAGCAACTTTAGCAGATCTAGGTATGTTATTATTTATAATCTTATTATATTATGGATCTAACTAGAATATATAGAGGAGCCAGTTAAGTAGATATATATTATATTCTATTCTAGAATTCTATTAACACCTAAGGGTAAGGTAAGTTTAGGCAGTTCTAATTACTATATAACTATAATTTAACTATAATCTAACCTTGATATAGCCTAACCGCACTATAATGTTTAAGGTTATTGGAAAGTCTAATAAGCAGAAGTATTCTTTGTATAGGACCAGTAGCAAGAGTAGGTTTGTTAGTTATATTTCTAATATATTTTAGATCTAATATAAATAGCATACTTATCTAACTGGGCTATATGTATATGGTTTAATAAGGTATGCTTATAGTCTTTAATTATATTGCTAATATATTTATAATCTAACTGTAAATAGAACTTTGTTTTACCCAGGATAACGCTACCAGGGGTTGCAGATAACTTTAATAATGGGGAGACATTTAATACTAAAGAGGACTACGCTATATAGGTTAAATAGGTTATAGTGTTTATATATCTTAGATATATCCTAGTTCTATCCTGGTTCTATTATAGACACTAAAGTATTAAGCGCGGGCATAGAGCATAGCGTAGAGCATATGGGTTAGGCTTTCTTAGATATTACAATGTCCTTATATCTAGGTAATAACCTTAATATAACCTCTGCTCCTTATGCTCGTAAATATAAAAATTTGTATTAACTAAGTTCTTGTTCTAATTTTCTTAGCTCCAACTCTAGCTTCTAATTTTGTAGTTTAATTGCCTTTACTTTAGCTTCTATATGTAGAACCCTAGCCTCTTGTTTACAAACATTTAATTAGGATTGCTGTAGCGTTAACTATTATAAGAATTAAGCTTATTAAGTAACTATTATATAAAGTAAAGACTATAAGCTACTCTTATGTTCTAGATATAGTTAGCTTATAAGCTAGATATATTAAGGATATATCTAGATAATCTTACTTAATGGTAAAATAGGTCTAGGAGAGAGTAAAACCTGGCTATTATTTAATGTTATAATAGAGGAGACTAAAAGATATTAGCTTTATAGAACTTAGTAAAATCTAGAATATAATATACCGGAGTAAATAAAGGTAATAGATTGTGAGTAAGATTTTAATTATACGCCTTATAAACTTTATAATTATAACTATAGGCGTATATTATTATTATTCATTGCTTAACGTCCGATTCAGATCCCTGTTAGGCCCATGCGGACTACTCCTTATATACATATAGAGAGAAAACTCTATTTGAGAAAACCCCATAATCCATCTCCCCGCCTTTTAGGGCTCGCTTATAAGTCACCTGTAAGTCACTAGTGGTGCTCTACTACCTTACTTTTTAACCTCCTTGGGAACTACTACTGCCGTAATAAACCTACGGACGCGCTAGTATTATACACTATACTCTACTCCTGTAGAGTTATTAGGGGGCGCCTATTACTTGCCCCTTTGCCTTCTATTACTATTTCCTTTATAACCCGGAACTGGTCTAGCATATTTTGGCCAATAAGCCACTGGGTAGCCGCCTTAAGGCCTTTCTATGTTAAGAGTAGTGTATTATAGTTTTCTATGCCAGCTGCTAAGAGTATTGCTTCTTAGCTAGTGCGTAAGGGGCATAACAGTATTACGTATTTTGGTGTCTGTCTTAGCCAGCTACATTCACACCTTAAGCTACCCACTAGGACACCTACCCAGTAAAGCCAATCTTTTAGTCCTATTATTCCTGTTCTTAAAAGTATTGCCATTATATTTTCTGCCTTTGTTAGGCCCTCTTAGAGCCCTTAGGTATTTACCCCCTATAGCATTACCTATACTATAGCTTAGGTTCCCCTTACCTAAGTCTACCTCTATACCTTTAACTCCTATTCGTCTCTCTAGCGTCGGTCCAACCAGTATTATGTTGCGGTAGATGGTTTTCCAGTACTCTTTTGTGCTCTACTTTAGCTCCTTTCTCTCCCTTACTGTTATCTTTGCTGGCCTCTTACGCGTCTCCCTTCCTCCTCTATATAGGCCTGGGCCCTAGCGCCGCACTATTCTTCTTCTACTTTCTCCACCTGTTTTCCTAATATATCTTCCCTACTTTGGGGTTATTGGTTCCTTCTCCTATAGAGCACCCTAGGGTCCCTCCATAGTTTATTTAGGCGTGTCTTAATATACTTTATAGCGTTAGAGTTACATTCCTTTTGCACCCTTTATATTACATTGGCTTCAATATATAGTTATAGGGGGGGAATATTGGCTTCCTTTTTGAGTAGTGCTGTGGCCGTTCGCTTATACCCACCTGTTATACTCCTAAGGCAGGCTATTTAGACCTTTTAGAGTGGTTTAAGGAGTAATTTAGGGGGGCCTTTCTTGGTTTCTCCAGTGGCCTAAATGCTAGATCTATACGTCATGGTTAGCCAAACAACTGCTATATATAGTAGGCGTGACCTCTAGAAGCATGGACCCTATATAGAATTAACGATCCTAGACATGGCGATATACTGTGCTTAGCCCTTATGGGCCGCTTACGCTGTATATGCGCTCTACCGGAGCTTGCTGTTTACCCATACTCCTAATACCCTTAGGCCTTGAACCGGTTAACCCCTAAAGCCTTAGATATGGATTATATGCTAAAGATCTACAGATTAATTACATTTTCTTATAAAATGGATTAGCTGGTATTTCTCTAGTAAGAATTAGACTCTATGTCATCTTGCCCATTCTATATAGGTGTTATAGGCTTTCTCTAGTGTCCTGCAGTTCTCTGCGGCTATTGGCCCATATATAATTAGGTTTGTGTTATCAACAAAGCCTATCCCCTAGGTCGCCCCTTCCTTGAAGGTGTCAAGCAGGTTGCTTATAAAGAAGAGGAAGAGTATAGGCGACAGAGGTGATCCTTGTGGTATTCCTGTTACGACTGTGATAGGGGGGCTCTGGTATCCGCTAAAGACCAGTAATGTTTCTTTCTGGCCTATAAATCCTTAAACAAATTGAATAATCCATTTTGGGAAGCCCTTTGCCCTAAGGATGTATAGGAATGGGCGTATATTAGTTCTAGAAGATGATATATCTAATATAACATTATTAAAATTAAAATCTTTATCCTCTTTAATACTTATAGATATAGCATTAGCTTTTTCTTTACTAGTATAGGCCTGTTTTCTTAATTTTTCTAGCTCTTTTAAACCTTGTTAAACTATAGCAGATTATATTAGCGATATATCCACATTAGAGCTATAATAAAGCCATATATTTACGCTTCTCTGTAAGAGCTATTCTTTTGGCGATAGATGTAGTTCGCGACATATATAAAATTCCATGCTAATTATACGCCTTCCATACCTTGTAATTAAAAATATTAATTCTCTACCCACTAAATCTGTTATTATAATACTATATAACGGATATAACAGATATACAAACATTAAAATAGCGGCGAGAAGGCTTAATTAACGCCCTAGATTATTTACTTAAAAATAGGAGCATTTAACGGCGTTTATATTCTTTACAATTATAGAGAATATATTATTGTCTATTTTACTATAATACGGATTTATTCCAGATGTAATATATATATATCGCTTATATCAACACCAGTTTACAATTTTATAGTTATTGCTATACTTTTCTATAACCGCGAATATTAGAATGTGGATATAATATAGATAAATTAGGGATATAATATCTCTATACTTTTAATTACGTCTAAAATTTCGTAGTATTGCTTGCGGCTTATAGCCTCTATAATTAAAGCTATATGCTGCCCAATACTATCTTAGCCCATATTTCCGGCTTTAATAACCCAACGAATACCGCAAAGAATGTGGATTTAGCAATATATAATTGCAGACTTTATATAGCCCTGCTAGGTCTGCAAGGGGTTAATATCTGCTAGGTAAAGGCCAAGCCCTAATATATTTTAGTAATATCTTTAATATATACGCATTATAAAATACCTTTTACCTGCACCCTATTTATAGCTATAAGAGCTACATAAAATCCACGTTTATAAATATAACTCTAATAAGTTAGATAGCCGCAATTCTTATATAAGCGGAATATAGTATGGAAAAGTTATTAATACATTTCTGCTAATTAACCTATGGCTTGGTTTACAAAAACTCTTATTAGTATAATAACTATAGCCTTATTAGAATAAAGATATAACCGTAATATAACCGTAATATAACTAGGTTATATAATACCTTTATTAATTCTAGGGATATTTACGGCAATTATAACCTTATCTAACCTAGCTGTACCAACCCGTTTAAAAGATATATTAATTTTAAACGTTTTTAACGTTAAGAGTATTTTTACCTAGCCTTTTTAAAAGCATATAATTATTAGCTTGCTATCTTGGTGGAATATATCTTATATATATCTAGGACCTGTTTTATAATATAGATGCTTTTTAAATATTACCCCTTATATATCTTAACCTTACGGAAATAATAAAAGCTATTACTTTTTAATTAGGTATTAAATCTTATCAAGATTTGCAAGGCTTTGGTAAAGGCTTAGAAGGCTAGTAACATTATATTTTTCGCAAAACTCTTTTATTAAAGGGCTGTATGTAAAAGAGCCTAATAGAATAAGGATAGAGTATTAATATAACTTAGATATAACGTACTTAAAGTAAGCCCTAGCCCCAACTATTGCTAGATTTATTATTGAAGTTCTTTAATAAGCTGTATTAGAACCTTTAACAGAGGCGCTGGAGGATACGTATATTTACTATAAGAAGTTAAAACAATATATAGGCAATCCTTAATATTATCTGGCTATATATAGTTAAACTCTACGTTATAAGGGGCTAGTACCCATTTTCCAGGTCCTTAGGCGTAGTTACAGCCTAAATATATTAAGGTTATATTATAGTTATATGCATATTATAATAACTTACCGCAATTATCTAATCTTTTCTTCCTATACTCTACTGCTATATAGGTTTCTAGAGTGCCCTAATAGCCTTAGTTAAGTAAATCTCTTAAATATTTTAATAAGTATCTTAAAACTAAAGAAAGAGACTTTTAGTAGTGTTTTTTATGGTTTTATATTTAACTTCCCTTAGTATAGTATATGCTTGCTATAGGTCTATCTATAAGTAACTAGTTATAACTTAGTTATAGTTATAATATATTTAGGATATATTAGACACTAACCATGTACTTTATAATATAAAGATACAGGGAGATAGATCACGGGGTTTTCTCAAATAGAGTTTTCTCCCCATATATATATAAGGAGTAGTCCGCGTGGGCCTAATAGGGATCCAAATCAGACGTTAAGCAATGAATAATAATATAATATAAAGATATAGCTTATAACTAGCACTTTGCTCTATACAGGCAATCTAGTGCTGAAATGCATAATAAATACTATTATAAAGTCTATATACGTTAATAAGAATAGATAATATAAATAAGTATCTTATATATTTATGTCTCTTTGTTTATATTAGTTACACAAGGGGATATCACGTAGCTATAGTTCGTAGATAGTATAATAATTGTTAATTGATTCTTTTTAATAGGAATAAGAAAAGGGGTAAGGAACTTAAGGTTCCTCACCACGCTAGGGCCACGTCAGCACGTAACGGCAACATGCCTGGCGTGACAGCAGCTTGCCTTATTCCCAACACTAGCAACTCTTCTTTTTGTGGTTGCTATCTATATATATACAAACAGACAGGATGCAATAATACTAGACAGTGTATAACAATACCAAATAATATGCGACAATACCAAACAATATGCGACAATATGCAACAATACGGCAGTTGGCAGATAACATAAAGACGGGTGGGCCGCCAAGGCGCTAGTAGTAAGCGAGCCAATAGCGATTTTCTATCCCGGGGATGGAAAATCCTAATTAGCTGGTTTAAGTCAGGGTCTACAGAATATTATGCTCCTACTCCCTTTTAACTTAACCTTTAACTTATATATATAGAGTATTTGTATTGACAAACGTTTCTAGAGCCTTGTTTGGGTTTGCCTTTGTCATTACATCTACTAGGTTATCTTAACCATTAATCCATTAAATCTTAAAGAGTTCTTGCCATTTATAGGATTGATAAAGTGCCATAATATTAATTATAAGGCGCTTCTCCTTTATAGTACTAAGCTTAACCAAGCACTTATAGAGGGAGTATAAATCGGTGCATATGATTATAGGGATAATAGGAAGTTTGAGTTAATCTATAATTATCTTTAGAGTAGTTCCAATTGCAATTGCTATATTAACTCCACTAACTATTCCATATATCTCTAACGCCAAAACACTTTAGGTAACGCGCTTGCTCTTAGTTGAGCTTTAATAAATAAGGTTACTATAGATTATAAAGTTATTCTCTCTAGTAAACTCGTTTATAATAATAATCTTATATCCTAGCTAGGAGCTAAAATCTTTGTTATTTATAAACGATCTATTAATAAATACAAAGAGCTTAGCAGTGGGAAGATTAATAGGCATGTAGTATAGGCCCTAGTTGAGATGGTTTATTTGCTAGGAAAGGCGTTTATTTAGGGCAAGAACATCGTCCTTAGTTAGTTTCTGGTGTTAGGCGGCAATAGAGAGATTAAATAAAGCCTTAGGTTAATAGATAGAAGTAATATAAGCTCCACAAGCGCGTTGCTCTATATATCCTTGCTTTAGAGAATTAGCGTTAATAACGTTGATTTTCTTATCTTAACCCTTCTAGCACAGAGCAATAGAATCCTTATTTAGGGAGAGGATGCATCTATTAAAAAGTAATAGTGTTATTAAACTAAGCTTTTCCTTTGGCTTTGCTATAAGATTTGCCTTTACTAGCTTATCTTCTTTAAGAGCTAAGAATTAGTCGTCTCCTAAGATAATTGTATTATTAGTTTATATGCTGATGATTCCAAATAGAGTTTCTATAGTTATAATAAGGAAGCAGGGATTAAATATAGAAGTAGTTATTAAAAGCTTCTCTTTATGGTGCTTGCTGTAGGTAGCCCACTAGTAAATTCCTGCCTCTGCAATCCTATATAATGGCTTAAGTATAACTATAATCATATCTTTAGGATACTGGTGGCGAATTTGCTCTAGAAGGTATGCTAATATTAAGCGCTAAAGGTGCGTCTCTAATTGGGTGTAGGCTTAAGTAATATTTTATAAATAAACTGCTATTCTATTCTTTATTAAGAAGGGAGCTAGCGTAATAATAACTTGCTAACTAGCTTGTTAAATTATAGGAGACTATATAAGAATTACCTTCTTGCTATTATTATTGTAGCCTTAGATAATAAGCCTTAATTTCTTAAATAGGGTATTAATAGCTTTGCCCTTAATTTTGTTAACTATTCTTAACTTAAAGATGCGAACTCTATTGAACTTAGTAGGGTTATACTTCTTAAATTTAAAGACTCCTCTTGTAATAAGACCCTTAATCTCCTACTTATTAAATACTTAGAAAGGAGTTTTTGGAGTTATAATATAACCTTCCTTTTAGAGCTGTTTTGCAAGTTTAAAGTTATCCTTCTCCTTAGCTGTTATAAAGGCCATTAATAACTCAACTCCATTTTTAATGGCGGCAATAAATTACTCTTTAAAATTAACAAGATATTGGCAATTTTATAATCCCTTTAGGCGACCTCTACCGCGTTATAGTTATGGCGCATCTACTAATATTGTATTAGGATTATAGTCGCCTTTTAGAGTATATTAATTGTGGTTCTCCTTTAGGGTATCTTCTAGGGCATCCTATAAAGGCTTAGAACTGTTATCTTTATAGTAAGGCTTAATAACAGTTAAACGGAATTAAGTGGGTTTATAAGGCATCTAAATAGTGCAAGTCTGGCCATTAATTATAATAAGTTGATATAGGCCTAACTATCCTCCCTTTTTATGCTATATGCGTACCTTAGACTAGAGTGGCAGATTAAGTGTAGTTAAGGTATTTAGGCCATTTCTTATTCCTAGTGTATTATTAACTTGGCGTATAGCATAGAGATATTATACCTCCTTTATTACCTTGCGAATAGCCTTAGCTTATTACACAATGGAGGGAGATAGTAGAGAATTATTAGTTATTTAAGGGTAGGCGCCAAAGACTAATAATATGGGTATAAGTCTATCCAGGCCAGTAGAATCATTAACAGCTTTAACAGCTATTTATAAGGTAAGTTCTTTACTAGCGTTCTCTAGTTCTGAAGAGATAATCTTATATATACAGTATAATGGCGCGTGATATTGCTCTACTTTTCTAATACTATTATATGCCTTAATAGGGACTTCCTTGACCTTAATTACTATTGCCTTTGTCTATTATCAAAACTCTATAGATAAGAAGTTCTTTCCTATATTATAGATGATTTAATTAGGGGGTCCTAGGTAGATATTAATCTAGTATAACTAAAGGGTATCCTATACGTTCCTAGCTAACATATTCTTTAAGAATTATACGGCTTAGAAGAAGGTTGAGAAGTTAATAATTTAGAGTACTAGCTTGCCGCTAAAATATATAACGTTAATAATAATATAGAAGTTAAAGTTGTAGTTATCTTTAAGGGTGAACTTAAATTAACTAGGGGACTTCTGGTTTATTTGGCAGTAATAGTAGTACTTTATAAAATGCTTAATTGCCTTAACCTTAACTTTATGGCCTGCTTGCTAAAGAACCCTAAGCAATTAATGAATAGATAGGTGGCCAAAATGATGGTATAGTTAGCGTAATTCTAACTTAGTTAAGTAGCTCTAAGTAATACTCTTTTCTAGTTAATAAAGGAGTAACCAGGGGTAACCCTATTTGCATATAATAGGCACCCAATTGTCTCCCTAAATAAGTATATTCTTAAGGTTATTAAGCCTAACGCCTAACTTATCCATATCTTTGATATAAAATAAAAATGGAGTGTTCGTAGGAATAATATAGAAAGTAATATATCCTAAGGGGGTTTGGACCCTAATTGTGCCGAGAGAGATTATAGTATCTTTACTAAAGCAAATTGTATATTGGCCTGCCGTTGATTGGTTAATTTAAACAGAGCTATTAAGCTGCTGAAGGGCTCAAACTTGAGGTTTTCCTACTATAGATACTCCTACGGCTCTAGTATCCGGTATAATACTATAGAAGACGTTCGCCGAGTATCTATTATTAAAGGAAAATGCGGAGCTCTTCTTTGGCTTATTAAAGATATCTAACTTTATAATAAAATGGAGCATAGATTGGTTATTAAGAATAGCGATGGTTTATATACCATTTACCTTACCATACTTAGTAAAGTATTGGTTAAAAGAGTAGTCCTTAATTTCTATATCTATAAGGAGCTGTTTGACCTTATTAACCTTACCCTTAAGGTCTTCTACGCCTTTATATTAAACCAGGAAGCTTTAGAAGTAGGCTATAGTAACCTCACAATTTCTAACATTTCTTACACTCTGATAGAACTTGTTATATGCCTCTTTTCGCTTATTAAGGGAGTGTCTAGTTAACTAGCACTTTAGCTTCTTACAAATATAGCACTTTTTCTGGCGATTACTTTAAAATGAACCTCTATAAGGACCTCCACGGTTGCCTTATAGTTGACGTTAATTATACCCTCTTTTGTATTCCCTACCACGGCCACTATATATTTAATCAGTCCAGTTATAATCATATTAGTTAGGAATACTTGTTTAGGTAGGGTTTTTGGTATAAAGCTGTTAAGATTCTTGTGTTTATATTACAGTACCTACAGCGGAGCGTAGCTTAGTATATACTCCTTCAAATATATTTATAGGTTTGTATAGCGCCAAGTTACACTTAGGAACGCCACGGCATGCTAAAATAACCTAGTCCCTTAGGCTGTTCTTATTTTGGTAGGTTTTAATAAGGCTACATTAGATTTTCTAGAGTTTATTAAAGAGTAGTTAAAGGCACTCTAAATAAGTCTTTATTAGGTTGGAAGCAATAACTCTCTAAAACGTAGTCTCTCGCCATTTAGATATATAAAGTTGGCGATTCTTATTAGTCTTAAAGTGGGCTCTAGTAAGCTAAAGCATTATATTAAAGCTATAGTTTTTACCCGCAATATGGTTATAATAGAATATTGCTACCCGTCCCTTTAACATAATAGAGAAAGCGTAATGGTACTAGTAGCGTTAAATTCTGACCTTATTACAACAGTTATAAAAGACCTATAGTTTTGCTCTAAGTATATTATACAGTTCTCCTCCAAACTTCTTCTCTTTGTCCGAATATACCTTTATCAGATTCGTGACTTCTTATAGTAAAGGCTTACCGGTTAACTAGAGTGGAGGAGGTGGAGGCGGAGCAACTTTAAGTAGGAGAGCACCTCTAGGTAGGAGAGCAGCTCTAGGTAGGGGGTTAGTGTTCTAAGGGTTTTAATACAAATTAAAGTTGCCTTCCAAAAAATATAGGTTGTTTTTAGGTTTTTATAGTTAACGTATAATCTCAGCTTCCGTCTATATTGGTTCTTCTGTACTAATAATAACGGCCTAAATATTACTAGCAATTAGGTTACCGTTTTTAGCAACATATACCCTATTCCTATAAAGGAAGTCTCAAAAATCCTAAACAATATTAACGTTGCCAAGTGCCTAGGTATCAGCAGTCCATCCCACGAAATCCTCCCTAAAATACTCCCATAGTTATAAGTTGGTATAGCATCTATTTTGGTAGAATATAATATGGTATAGAAGAAAGCCGTTAACTTGTTTTACGGTATAAGTTATTATATTAAAGGCGAATTCGTCCTAATCTTTATTGATAAATTTCGCGTGCTTAGCTACCCCTAGTAGTAAGGAGTCTTTCCAGTTATTTAAAGTAGGCGTAGCCATGTTTTTAGAGGGAGGGAAGTGTTATTGGTGTAGGGATTGTCGTTTAGTACGCGTTCGTAATATATATTTGTCGTTTGGTACGCGTTTGTCGTTTGGTACGCGTTCGTGATATATATTTGCGGTTATGGGGCTTAGGACTAGTTCTGGCCTTAAATTGCGAAGACTTATAAAGCGTGTTATTCTGTATGATGGATGTAAGAATCTATAATCTTAGAAAGGCTTAGGACCAGTTCTGGCCTTTTAAATCCTTAGATTCATAAAAGAGTTCTATTTAAGGTTTAGGACCAGTTCTAACCTTAAAAGACAGCTTCCTCTAGCACGAGTAGCACTGGTACAGTGGCTTGTCTCTTCTTGGTGGAATACCTAGCTGCTCTATAGTATAACAGTGAAGTTAACCACTGATCAGTGTTAGTTACATAAGGGGATATCACGTAGCTACGGTTCATAGATAGTATGATAATTGTTGATTGATTCTTTTTAATAGGAATGAGGAAAGGGGTAAGGAACTTAAGGTTCCTCACCACACTAGGGCTACGTCAGTACGTGACGGCAACATGCCTGGCGTAATGGCAGCTTGCCTTATTCCCAACAGTTTAAGATTATCTTAATTTAATTCTATTAAATCGCCAAGGAAATATATAAGAGTACGTAATATTTATATTATAACTTAGATATAGTAACATAATATTATAGATATATTATACCTTTTCTCACAATTTATATATTCTTTCCCAGTCTTTCTTTATAACTTGCTTATAGTAAAAGTTTTATAGCTAAGGGTCTAAGTATTTACAGTAAAACACGCCTATATAGGGTATCTGTCTCCTAAAGCACCTTTAGAGACTAAGAAGAGGGCATATTATACTTATCTTATTCCTTAATATGCACAAGTATTATATCTATCTATATTAGAACCCAGTTATATATAAGATCTATCTAGAATATAGTCTCTTACATTTTTGTACATCTTGGTAATATTCTTATTGTTTAGCTATAGGCTAGATAAATCTATTATATATCCAATCCCGTGCTTAGAGGATATAGGATATTCCAGTATCTCTTAACTAAATATAAGTCTTTCTACTGCAAGCAATCCAGTTTATATAATTAATATTAAGCCTAGCTATATTATAGAAATAATTAGTTTATATATTATATATAGCTCATATTATAAAATTCTACTTACTACTAGCATTAAAGAAGAGGCATTAGCAGATCGTTATAGCGTAGACATTTGGGATTATATATCTTTATAATACTCCTAATATAAGCCGGATATATCCTAATTACCATCTTTAATGTTTATATATATACGTTCCTTCTACACCTATTACCCTTTATAAAAGAAGTCCTTCTGTAATTATTCTAAGTCTTTAATTAAGGACTAAGTTGCTTCTATTAGCAGTAGTATAGAAGAACTACCTAAGATAGGTAAGTACGTAAAGGTGCCTAGATTATATCTTGGATACTATAACATAGCCCGCCTCCATGTCGCCATACGGCCAAAAAGACTGAGAGTGCTTGTAAACTTATCGCAAGCGCGGCGGGACCTAATATATATACTCTTACAGATACATTATTAATCTATCCTAGATATATCTCTGCGCACTTTAAGGTAGCTGTGTATTATTAGCCATTTCCAATACTAAGATCGCACAATCTTAGATATACCAAAAATAGAGTATAGTTGCAATATTATACAATTAAGTATAGCTTTAATAGCAATAATTTTAAAGAATTTTGTATTAAAAGCTTATAAAGTGTGCGCGCATGGTGCTAAAGTTCATCTAGTGTAAGATTTTGCAACGTGGCGTATTTTAACACTCCCGGAGCTTTTGGCAACACTGGCCGAGCTATATACTCCACCAGACTGCATACATAAAGAATCGGAGAAAATAAGCTGAGTCAACAAGTAAATTAACGTATTACACCAGTAAGCTGCGCACTAAAAATCACACCAAAATCGGAAAATTTGAACCTTAACATCTTAATAACGACTAAGTAATAAATTCTAAAAATTTAATAGGTAATAGATAGCACCTAAAAATAGAGGCTATTAAATTCCTAAGGGCGAAACTTTTAAAATTCTTAATATATTAAGGGAAAAGGTGAAATTTTTGAATTTAAGGCCAAAAAACTAGTATTTTAAAAACTATAAGCTTTTAGCATTTAAAAATTTAATAATCTTTAGATTTAGGTACTGTACATAATATATTAAAATTTTAGAATTTATTACCTAGTCGTTGTTAAGATATTAAGGTTCGAATTTTCCGATTTTTGGTGTGATTTTTAGTGCGCAGCTTACTGGTGTGATACGTTAGTTATACGATCTACGCGTAGTGTCGTGCTTTTTGGCTTGTTTGACCACGTCCACTGAGCGTGGAGTCACGTGATACGAAATTTGTATATTCATTCATGTAGCTGGCACAACATTTTATTTCTAAGCCATATTTCAATCTATGGTCGGAGAATTCTACGCGCTATTTGGGTGGTGCATGTTCAAATAGTTGCATATTCACAATATAATCATGTTCAGTTGCAGCCAAATCATTGCCCCACATGGATGATCCTTTTGGGAGTTGTGAGATTGGCGAAATGCCTGTTCCTGTTACCGAACATCGGCATTACTCTCCATAACCCCATTCCCGAAGTTACTTGCCAGCGTCTTGAGGAGCATGGCTACTTTAATCACCATGGGATTTTCCTGTGGCGACGTCTGGGACTCATAATCACTAACCCATAACACTGACCTTTACATCCTGCTCTCTGTATCCGTCCAACCATCATCCGTTCTTTTGCTGCAGCTCCTGAGTACTCATTCGAGGTGATTTTGCGATTAAGGTAGCACAGGATGGCGGGCTTCATCCAAAAAGGTGCAAAGAATATTCTCCAAAAGAATCCACAAGATGTGGTCTTCCTTTCTGCCCTCCGCACCCCCGTGACACGGGCGAAGAAGGGCGGATTGCGGGACGCCTACGACCACGAAATGCTCGCGGCTGTAAGCTCTTCTTTCCATGGCCTTTGGTCAAATTAGCTTACACTCTTTTTAGGTCCTCAAAGCCACCCTCGAGAAACACCCTAACCTTGATCCTTCCAAAGTCGAAGATATCATGGTTGGCACTGTGCTTTCAGAACTCGGAGGCTCTAAAGCCGGTCGCATGGCGGCCAACCATGTCGGCTTCCCCAGTACTACTGCATTCCATACCGTAAACAGGGCATGTGCGTCTGGCCTCGCTGCTGTGACGGGTATTGCACATTCTATTGCTGTCGGTAGCATAGATCTTGGCATCGGAGGCGGCATGGAGAGCATGACAAGGAACTATGGGTCTCGTGCCATCCCAACACAATTATGGAAGGATCTAAAGGAGAGCCCAGTGAAAGACGCGAGAGACTGTATAATGAGCATGGGTATCACATCTGAGAAAGTGGCGGAGCGGTACGGACTCAGTAGGGCTGATCAGGATGCCTTCGCGGCGCGGAGCCAACAGAAGGCAGCCAAGGCGCAGAAAGAAGGGTTCTTTAGCCAGGAGATCGTGCCTGTTACGACGAAGTGGCGACCGGATCCTGAAGCCCCGGAGAACGAGGAGACGGTCACAGTTACGAAAGATGACGGGATTAGGCCAACTACAACCGTTGAGAAGCTGGCAACGATGAAGCCAGCGTTCAAGGAAAATGGAACTAGTACCGCGGGGAACAGCTCGCAAGTGTCGGATGGAGCTGCTGCGGCATTGATGATGAGAAGGAGTACTGCTCATGCTCTGGGACTTTCCGGCTCGATCATTGGCAAATGGGCTGGCTCACAGGTTGTTGGATGTGTTCCAGACGAGATGGGGATTGGGCCCGCACTAGCGATTCCGAAACTGCTGGACTACACCGGCATATCCAAAGACGAGGTTGGACTGTGGGAGATCAACGAGGCGTTCGCTAGTCAGGCGCTCTATTGCATCCGGAAATTGGGTATGGATGAAGAGAAGGTGAATCCCAATGGTGGAGCTATTGCTTTAGGACACCCACTAGGCGCTACGGGTGGCAGGCAGTTGGCGACTTTGCTACATGAGATGGAGAGGCAGATGCAGGAATTGGGGGTGATCAGCATGTGTATTGGGACAGGAATGGGGATGGCTAGTTTAATAGTAAGGGAATAAATGACTGTACAGAGTTTATTCAAGATTTTAGCATTTGAGCCGGATTTATAGACGTTTGGTGTATATACTTCCAATAAAATTTAGAGAGCACTAAAAACTCCTTAAATTTTAGGCTTCACACTATCTAAATTCTTCAGCAACGGTATGGTATTGTATGCCTATCTAGCCGATGGTGGACTACCTAGCCTCGGATTTATGTCTTTTTCCTCTTTTTCTTAGACCGCTCCGCCAAAACTTGATCAAGATAATTAGTGGACTTGCTCAGCACCTTGTTTTCTAGTCCAGTAGCTGTTGGTTTTAATTGGAGAGAAGAGACCTCCCCCTTAATAGCATCACCACCATTATCGGTATTATCGGAATCGTTCCCATTCATGTCAAGTCTTCCTCGCTTTTTGCTTATTGTCTCTAGAGGACTTTGGACATTCTGAGAATGTGATCCTGAAATGTTCTTCTGCTTCGTTCTCTTCGATTTAAATATAGAGGTCCGGCCTTCTTCGTCCTCACTCTCTTCCTGACGTATCGGGGGCTTCACAGGCTTACTACCTATATTTTGTGATGGGTCTGGAGATTTCGAAGAGTTTGTAGTAGGGTGTACTTTCGCGGCTTTCGCAGCTTTTTTCCCGAGCAATTGTTTCAATAATTTGTCGTTAGAGGAGAGCTCTCGGCGTTTGAAGCTTCCGTCAGCCACGTCTTTGGGAAGAGGTGCCCCAATTCCCAGTCTGATTACCATTAGAATACATCCAATAGCTGAAGCGCGGGACATGTTTGAGACCTACAATTCGGGTACCGGAGTAAAAATCGCTTTCTCTTCATTCTCGAGCTCCTCCTCCGACTTGGTGTTTGCGAGCTCTTCAGGTGTCTTTGGTGGGAGCCATGAAGCAACGAGCCTCTGACTTTTGGCCAGCGCAACACTAGCTCTGTTAAATATAATATCTGCTTCGCTAGGTTGTGCAGGCATGTTAAAGTGCATTAGTGTAAAATCGCATCAAAGGTGTCGAGATTAATCGGTTGCGGCTTCACCACCTCGGGCAAAACTGAATTTCGCGCTATCAACTTCTTGGCTCTCTAACCTCCGCAAGACCGTTCATACAGCCCAGTTTCCACCTTTCGAACCCTGAATCAATCGCCTATCGCACCACTTTTGCCAAAGGCAGCTTTGTTGCAAATGTACAAGTTAGCCCGCTGCCGGCCGCTGGCCACAGCCATCAGAGCCGCTACGGTTCGTGCCGATTATTCTCTTCGCAAAGCTGTAGCCGGACGCCTCTGACGCAGGACATGCGGTGCGGAGAGAACAATGTTGACAAGTTAGTAGGGGACGCCATTGAGAAAGTCGGCCATTCAACAGAGTCGGGCGCTATCGATACATGAGTATAGATCGGCGAATTTGTTAAAGACGGTATGAAACCTTTCCTATTTTAACGCCGCGTCCAGTTCGCTAATGAGGCATTAGTATGGCATTGGTGTCCCGAGCGGCAATGTAGCTACAACGGCAGAGGAAGCTGAGAAGGTTGCGAAGGATATTGGTATGCAATCTATTCAGGAATTTATCGGGTGGGTAAATAGGCTAACGGCGCGTAGGAGGCGATGACATTGTGATAAAAGCACAGGTTTTAGCTGGAGGCAGAGGGAAAGGCACATTTGACAATGGCTTCAAGGGTGGTGTCAGAGTTGTCTACTCGTGAGTGAGAGCCTCAATTCTTCATAATTGCTATAACTAATGCAAATCAAGGCCTCGAGAAGCTGCCATCCTCGCTGACCAGATGATCGGCCACAAACTCATCACAAAGCAAACGGGAGCTGCAGGCCGGCTTTGCAATGCAGTCTATATTGTGGAGCGAAAGTTCGCAAGGCGAGAGTTTTACCTGGCCGTTCTCATGGACCGAGCAACACAAGGCCCAGTCATTGTCGCATCCTCTCAAGGAGGTATGGATATTGAGACTGTCGCTAAGGAACACCCCGAAGCTATCATCACTACTCAAGTCGATATCCACAAAGGTGTAACGGACGAGATGGCCCGTAACATTGCTACTGAGCTTGGCTTCTCCGAGCAATGTATTGAGGATGCCAAGGATACCATCCAGAAACTGTATAAGGTCTTCATGGAGCGCGATGCTACCCAGATTGAAATCAACCCTCTCTCCGAAACCACTGATCACCAGGTCCTATGCATGGATGCTAAACTAAACTTCGACGACAATGCCGAATTCCGCCAGAAGGAGGTGTTTGATTGGCGAGATGTCACACAGGAAGATCCCGATGAGGTCAAAGCCGCAAAGTGGGGTCTCAACTTCATCAAACTGGATGGTGATATTGGCTGCTTGGTCAATGGTGCCGGTCTTGCTATGGCTACGATGGATATCATTAAGCTGAATGGTGGCCAACCTGCCAATTTCTTAGATGTCGGTGGTGGTGCAACGCCAGAGGCTATCAAGCAAGCTTTCGACCTTATTACCAGCGACCCGAAAGTCACAGCCATCTTCGTCAATATCTTCGGTGGTATTGTGAGATGCGACGCGATTGCAAAGGGTTTGATTAGTGTTGTGGAGAGTATGAATTTGAGGACACCGGTTATTACCAGGCTGCAGGGAACGAATATGGAGCAAGCACATAAGCTGGTTAGTATCTTCAAACGCAGAAGTTTCCTCAAGGACGCCAGCTAACGCAGGCTATCTACATTAGATTAACGAGTCTGGCCTAAAGATCTTCTCGATCGATGACCTCCAGAGCGCGGCCGAGAAGTCGGTACAGTTCTCCAAGGTCGTAAAAATGGGTATGTTCCACTCCTCCCAAAACTGACTTTTGAATATCACTAACATCTTATTTAGCTCGTGACATCGATGTGGGCGTTGAGTTCACTCTCGGCATCTAAACCCCCCGTGTCCAAGAAGTTCTCCGTTACTGCTCCATGTTGATCACTCTGCTTTTTTGGTCGTGGCGGTGGGCAAGGAGTTATGAACGTATTTGTTCATGACCGTCCTTGGTACGTCGCTTCTCTTAACCTGGCCTTTGTATTATTGTATCTACAAGCGCTGTTCTATGTGTGCGTGTGTCTAGCTTAGAAGCATGAAGAGCGAGATTTACGAGTAAGAACTTACTGCTTCCACATGCAACTATCACATTATATACCTAGCTATAAAAACGGGTTATGCAGAATATCAGAATCCTAGGGTAGTGGGGGATATATGTATCCTCTCTATCGTAGCTAGTGATTGACCACAGAATAATTTACGACTATCCGCGTTTGACTCAGCCCTGCCAGTGAGGGCTACTGGAGCTTGCGGGTATTCGGATGGCGAATCCGGCTGAAGGGCACTCCGCATCCAGTGGCTTGGCTGGCTGGTAAAGCCTACTATCTTACAGCAAAGCCTACTACCTTACAGTTCAGCCTCTTCTTGGCATTATGCGCTCCCCGTGGGCTCTTTACAGACTTCCTTGTCCAGAGCTCCGGCCAAAATCCCGGCCCCTGAATTTTCATGCTACATTTCAGAGCATAAAGAAATCAACTCGAGCAATATAGACTTGTACAAGAGAGGCTATGAACTACAAGGGGGTAACATCAATGCGTCAGACGCCCCCCCTGCTAGTACAGGTCAAGAAACAAGCGAGTCCAAAGTGACATAGCGGGACCAGGTTGTTTTGTGTACTGTCTAGCGGGGGGGGCGTCTGACCCATTCATGTTACCCTCTTGTAGACGATACCCGGGAGACGAATGCAGAGAATGGGTATTACCAAAATCAGTCTCTATCCAAGCAAAGCAGTGTGGTTTTCAATAAGCGAAATTCTTGGCAATAGTTTGGATAAAATTATTATAATAGAAATGTACTTATTTGAAAATAAATATTATACAAATCATTGGCATAAATTGGCAGTTTTATTCTTACTTATAGCCGAACGTCGCGTATTACCTACTCTATCAAAACAATATACCCCTTCTAACTTTACCAATATGGCTTTATAAATAAGGTTTTATTTTATAGAATTGCTTATAACGCTTTTTTTTATTAAAAATAATTATAAACCCTGAAAATGCCTAAGTAATAAAAATAATATATTTTAAAAGCCTATTAGTGTTAAGTTATTCCAATATCTGTAACCTTTATAACATAAATATTTTTATTACTATCCTTAATATTATCCCTAGGTTCTAAATTAGCATCTAAATAATGATTAAAAAGCCATTGGCTATTGTCGGGAATATATTACGTGTGGTTACGTGGTCACGTGTCGCCGCGACACTAGCGTGGCGAGGAGCCTTAAGCTCCTCGCCCTTCCTCATCAGAAGAAAAGAATCGAACAACAATCATCATACTATCTACGAACCGTAGCTACGTGATATCACCTTGTGTTACCAACACTGATCAGTGGTTGAATACACAGTCAACCACAGAGCAGCTAGGTTTTCGAACAGAAGAGACAGTCTCGTGTAGGGGTGCCATATGCGCTCATATGGAATGGATCCCGGCGATACTGTGCTACCTTAGACTTGCGGAAAACTAGTAACAGAAGTGTTACTAAGTACTAGGAGATACCAAGTTGCGTCTATTACGCAGAATAACCACGTTTACGAAGATTTGGTCGAGTACTTTAGGTCAGAAGTGTTACTGAACCTAGGGTCCTAAGTTAACGTCTAAGGGCTCGTTCGATAACTTTTTTTGACCTGTTCGCGCCCACCTGTTCGACCCCCTGTTTTGTGCCCACCTGCGCCCGTCTGTAGGATTATAAGCGCAACTAGTGGGCGCCACAGCAGGGGTGTATATCGAACAGGTAAGAGCCGTTCGTTTAGTAGAATAATCGGCAGGTTAAGGACGGGCAGTAAGTCATGATTATATAAGCCGCGTCTAAGCTTATGGACGCTGAAAAAACACCTAGATAGAGCCCGTAGTTAGACCCTTATTAATATACTCAATTTCTTTATGAAATACTTGCTCCTTCTAATGGCCGAGCTTGGTACGTCTATTAAGGGCAGCTCCGCCGACCCTGCTGCCTTACCTATAGCTTAATCCTTACCTATATTAGACCCACCCAATATATACAATTTAACTACTCCTACTGCCGCTACTACTACCACCCCTACTAAGCCAGTATTAGCGCCTATAATAAGACAGACAAGGAAGCGAGGGAGGGCGAAGATAATAAGGGACAAAGATAGGTAGGAGCCTGTTACTGCCAAGCTACCAGCCAAACGGGTCCAGAAGAAAAAGGTAATAATAGGTGCAGATAGTCCTAATAGGCCTCAATTAGTATGGCTTCTAGCCTTAAATAAGGCCTTCTTAACCTATCTGCGGGTACTAGTAGATTAAGGTAAGGAGACCAATGGTGCTACTTTTAAGGCTACCGACTATGTGGACGCTATTGCCTTTATTAAGATTAAATTGGGTTAGGAGCTTACAATTAACTAGTTAACTAATAAGTATAATTATTGGAAGGCTGCTTTCCGTGAGTTCTTAGCCCATAAGAGGGTGTGTTTAGGCTAGGGTAAGCATAAGGTTACTCTATTACCATAGACGGATAAGGAGGGGGTTATAGACAACTACTTTCACCAACATATTAGAAGAAAACCTTTTAAGAATAATTGGCCGGCTTATTATAAGCAATTAACGTATCTACTTGCTAGTAAAATGGCTAAAGGTAACTACGCCGCATTAATTAATAATGCGCTTAATAAGAATTCGTTATAGAATATGGGTACAAGTAGAGCTGACGATGACTCCAATATTAAGGTTAATAATTATAATATAATTAATGGCGGTAGGAACCTAAATTTAGCACTTAGATTAATTAAACGGAGTCCTTCTGGTATGCTATTTAAAAACTGGAGTATAACTCCCTTACCTACTTTATTATCTGCTTCCTTATCTATATTAACGCCTTCAACTCCATCACGTTCTCTATTAGTAGCCATCTCTTCCTTAATATAATTGCTATCGTCTGCACCTAGTACGGTAGGTGCCGTAGGAAAGAAGGCTCAAGTTACTAAGAAAGGAAAGCAACTTGACTTAGTAAGGCGATTAATAAAGAACGCTACTATAGCTGCTAATAGAAGCCATCTGTTGAAGTTGTTAAAGGTAATAGACGCATTAAATAAGACTATCTTTAAGGCAACTGTAATATTTAATTCTTTAAATACGACGCTGTTGGCAATACAAAGCTCACTAATTAAGCGAGCTGTAGGTGACTTTATTAAGAATTTTAGGCACCTTCCTACTAGTGATTAGCAACTTGTTCTAAAAGGATTTAAGGTTAAAAGCAGGTCTTTTATCTTTAATTTACTTACTGGCGAGGTTCGGAAGGGGTATATTAACCAGCTGGTAGCTGATATAAAGCGGTAGCAGGTGCTTTTTGATTAATTTAAGCTAGATAAGGAAGGATTAGAGTTTGGTAGAGAGCTTAAAGGTTAACCTAAGGTTAATTTTAGAAGAATTTAAGTAGAAAGGCTAGCAATATAATTAATCTGTAGATAAATTACCTATTATAACTTTTTTATTAGTGGTGTTATACGTTAAATTAATGCTCTAAATACTATGCTTATAGCTCGGTTATACCTATAGCTTCTTGCTCTAATATAACTACTAAATATTAACTTCCTTAACGTTAACCTCTGCTTCCTTAATGTCCACCTCTGCTTCCTTAACGTCCACCTCTGCTTCCTTAATGTCCACCTCTGCTTCCTTAATGTCTACCTCTGCTTCCTTAATGTCTACCTCTGCTTTTTTATTAACACTTACCTCTTGCAGCTAGAACGTCGTAATACTGCATCCATATTACCTCTGCTATATCCTCCTGCTACTGGCTTATTAATCGCTCGTCTACCTAATACAGAATTGGATATTGGTTGGTATCCTTATCCTTAGCGCTTTTATACCCAAAGTCCTCCTTATACGGGTTCCACCTATTCTGGTTTATAAAGTTATAAACTGCCGTTAGCGCCTAAACAATTTTAATCTGTGTCTTTTTACTAAACCCCTGACGGCCTTTATTGAATATAAGAAAGCGTGCTTTTAGGACTCCAAACGTATATTTAATTATATTCCTTAGAGACGTATGGCGGAGGTTAAAGAGCTTATACTTATCCTTTAGCCTTATATTTACTTTAGCTTATTCTTTTAGATGATATTAAATTTTCTAATATGGTACTAGTAGCATAGGATTGTCTATTGCATACCCAGTGTTAGCTAGATAGTAACGTCCTAGTAAAGTATAAAAGCCTTAATCCTTTGCAAAAGCAAATACTTGGCTGTTATGGGCAGAGCCTTCCTATCCAGGCAATATATATACAAAGTTTATATCGAAATCGCACGCCGCTAATATATTCTGTAATATCCACGTCTTCCTATTTCACCATGCTAACTGCTCCAGTTTAGGAACTGATATTGGTATATGCGAGCTGTTAAGCGCGCCAATACAGTCTACAAAAAAGGGCTATATTTTATCATCGGATTCTACCCATTTAGGTGTTTAATTAGGCGGCAGCTTAACAATATCCTTATGCAGCTTATATAGCGCAGTAAGGACCTCATAAAAGGCACTAATAGAGGTTAGATATAGTATCTTATTTACTAAATATTAACTACTAATAGGCTTACCGTAGACGTTAAGTGCTGGAACTCCTATGCTACGAACCCTCCATTTAAACCACCCCTATATCTAGCCATAAACATTATTAGCTTCTGCTCCGCCGATATACCTTCCTATATATATAGCCCGTAGTCGTTAATAAGCCGATTAAGGAGTAATTTAAATATTCATTAGTTAAGGCGTGTTACCATTTTAAGCGCCTATAGAGGACCGTATAATAGCTCTACCATCTTTCCCTTACCGCGCAGAGGATTAACGAGCTGCTAGCGCTTGCTACTAGCTGCGGGAAGGTTATTTGCAGCTTCTATAAGCATATAGAGGAGCCCCAGCAGCGCCCATAGGCCTATAGTTACTGTGGCTGGTATATAAGGCCTTATTGTTAAAGTCAGGTAGAATTACGTAATAGAAGAATTATTCAAAAAATACCAAAATAGAATCGATCTAGACGCCGGCGTAGGTAGATAAAATGCTGCCCCCTTGTTTAACGGAGGGTGCAGGTGAGATTTCGCCTATTTAGCGGCGCAGGTGGGCAAAAGGGGCCCGTCTATACTATATTGAGCGATAGAATCGCGGTAGACGCAAGAATCCACCTACGCCCTACATGACGCTCAATTTCAGTTGCCAAGACTACCTAACAGGTAAGAATCCACCTGCGGTGACGAACGGACACCTTCTACCTGTTGGCAATTTGATCCTCCAGTCAATATTGCGCATATAGGCCCTGTTTGCTATTTTCGGGTGACAAACAGGTGGGCGCCAACAGGTCAAAAAAAGTTATCGAACGAGCCCTAAAATGTGTTAAAACAACTATCTTAATACCTTTGGTGTACCTTCGCAGACTGTAGGATTACAATTACTACCTAACTACACGTTGAATAACCTTTATTTCCCTTAATTTTTATTAAAACGCGTTAAACAATCTTTAATAATAGCTATTATGGCGTTAACCTACCTAAAAAAGTACGAGGACGACATTAACCTAGAGATATAAAAACCGCCATAATTAATCCTAAAGATGTTAATCAATAAGACTTAAACGGATTCTTATTATACCGTATAGCACACTATAAAGACAGCGAATACAACGACACTATGCTATGGTACTATATAAAGGAGGACTTTGTTGGATGGATAAAGGAAACATAGGCTCCTGCGAACAAGGATATTATATAGGACTTCCATAACTTCTTATAGGAGAATAGAGAGTTCGTACCTATAGATAGGGGTGCTATTAGAGATAATATTTAGGAGCAAGTTATTAATGTAAAAGAAGAGCACGAATGGACTCTATAAGAGATTAAGCACTAACTACGCACTATAAGGAAGCTTAATTCACGATAGAACCTAAGTAATATACTATTAGAGACACTTCTACCTCTATCTTTAACTCCCCTATATTAACCAATTCAACCTGCAACTTTAACTACTGCCTTTTAGCAAGTATAAGATCCCCCTACTTCGCAATCTAATAGCCTTTGGACCCTACCGACTAGACCTACGTCCCTACTGTAGCCTATAATGCAACTCCTACCTCCTCTATCTCAATCTTAAATCGGAGGCAGTTTAAAATTGCTTATAGAGCTTGCGAAGCTCTATTTAGATCAGGAGAAGAAGTTTAGTGGGGAATTATATAATGTTTTTAATTCGAAACTATGTATCTTCTATAACTATTGCTAGAAGGTAGGAATAGAGTCTAATAAATACTATAACGCCTATTCCGTTATGCTTAAGGGCCGAGCTAGTACCTTCTATTATAATCGTTTGGTAGGAAAAGGATACGATTTCGACCACATAATATATAAGTTAAGATGCCACTTCGAAACAGAAGAGAATAAGTAGCAGTATATGTTAGAATGGAGAGAGACTACCTTTTTAAGGATTATTACTATAAACCCAAGTGTCCCTTGGCTTGATTGTCTTTAAAAGCTCTTTAATTAACTTTAGATGATTTAGCGTGGTTTATCTAAATTATATTAAGAGGATTTTAGCCTATGTGATTAAGTTATTAGCGTATGCTAAGGCGTTAAAGAATATAACCTTGCTCTCTTTAATCCTGCAAATACTTATAAAGGAGTGTGTACTTAATTAAGATCTTCTATTGGCACCGCTCTACGCTCTTAAGAAGTATAGTAATTTAACGCCTAACTTTAACCTACTTTGATCGACCCGCCTGACTAATATGATTATAACTGGACTGATCGAACATATGGTGGCCGTGGTAGGCAATACGGTAGAGGGTATAATCAACGACTATAAGGCAAAGGTGGAGGTCCTTATGGAGGTTAATTCCGAAGTAATTGCTAGAAGAAGTGCTACATTTATAAGAAACTAAATTGCTAGTTAACTAGGCATTCTCTTAATAAGCGAAAGGAGGCATATAATAAGTTTCGCCAAAGTGCAAGAAACGTTGGAAATTATAAGGTTACTATGGCCTACTTTTAAAGCTTCCTGGTTTAATATAAAGGCGTAGAGGATCTTAAGGGTAAGGCTAATAAGGCCGAATAGCTTCTTATAGATATGGAAATTAAGGACTACTCTCCCAACCAATACTTCACTAAGTATGGTGAGGTAGATGGTATATAAACTGTTATTATTCTTAATAACTAATCCACGCTCTATGCTATCACAAAGTTAGATATCTTTAATGAGCTAAAGGAGAGTTCTATATTCTCCTTTAATAATAGATACTTGGCGAACGTCTTCTATGGTATTATACCAGATACTAGAGCTGTAGGAGTATCTATAGTAGGAGAACCTTAAGTTTGAGCTCTTTAGCAGCTTAATAGCTCTGTTTAGATTAACTAATTAATGGCAGGCTAATATATAATTCGTTTTGGCAAGGGTACTATAATCTCTCTTAATATAATTAAGGTCAAAACCCCCTTAGGGTATATTACTTTCTATATTGTTCCCGCAAATACCCCATTTCTATTTTGCATTAGAGATATAGATAAATTAGGCGTTAAACTTAATAACCTTAAGAATATGCTTGTTTAGGGAGATAATTAGGTGCCTATTATGCGCAAATAGGGTCACCCCTGGTTGCTCCTTTATTAACTAGAAAAGAGCGTTGCTTAAAGCTACTTAACTAAGTTAGAGCTACGTTAACTATACCGTCGTTTTAGCCACCTATCTGTTTACTAATTACTTAGGGTTCTTTAGTAAGTAGGCTATAAAGTTAAGGTTAAGGCAATTAAGCATCTTATAAAGTACTACTATTACTACCAAATAAACTAGAAGTCCCCTAGCCAATTTAAGTTTACCCTTAAAGATAACTACGACTTTAACTTCTATATTATTGTTAACATTATATATCTTAGCGGCAAGCTAGTACTTTAAGTTATTAACTTCTTACCCTTTTTCTAAGCCGCACGTTTCTTAAAGGATATATTAGCTAGGAATGTATAGGATACCCTTTAATTATACTAGATTAATATTTACTAAGGACCCCCTAACCAAATTATCTATAATATAGGAAAGAACTTCTTATCTATAGAGTTTTAATAATAAATAAAGGCAATGGCAATTAAGGTTAAGGAAGTCCCTATTAAGGCATATAATAGTATTGGAAAAGTGGAGCGATATTACACGCCATTATACTGTGTATATAAGATTATCTCTTTAAAACTAGAGGATGCTAGCGAAGAACTTACCTTATAAATAGCTATTAAAGCTATTAACGATTCCGCTGGCCTAGATGGACTTATACCTATATTACTAGTCTTTAGCGCCTACCCTTAAATAACTAATAATTCTCTACTATCTCCCTCTATTGTGTAACGGGCTAAGGCTATTTATAAAGTAATAAAGAAGGTCCGATATCTCTACCCTATACACTAGGTTAATAACGTACTAGAAATAAGAAATGGCCTAAATACCTTAACTATGCTTAATCTGCCACTCTAGTCTAAGGTACGCATATAGCGTAAAAAGGGAGAATAGTTAGGCCTATATTAACTTATTGCAATTAATAGTTAAACTTGTACTATTTAAATACCTTATAGACCTACTTAATTCCATTTAACTGTTATTAAGCCTTATTATAAAGATAACAGTTTTAAGCCTTTATAGGATGCCCTAAAAGATGCCCTAGAAGAGAACTATAATAAACATACTCTAGAAGGCGACTACAATTCTAATACAATTGTAGTAAATGTGCCGCAACTATAACACGGTAGAGGTCGCCTAAAGGGATTACAAAATTGCTAACACCTTATTAATTTTAAAGAGTAATTTATTACCGCTATTAAGAATAGAGTTAAGTTATTAATAGCCTTTATAATAGCTAAGGAGAAGGCTAACTTTAAGCTTATAAAATAACTCTAAAAGGAAGGTTGTATTATAACCCCTAGAGTTCCTTTCCAAGCTTCTAATAAGTAGGAAATTAATAGTCTTATTATAAAAGGAGTTTTTAAATTTAAGAAGTATAACCCTACTAAGTTTAATAGAGTTTGTATCTTTAAGTTAAGAATGGTTAATAAGATTAAGGGCAAAGCTACTAATACCCTATTTAAGAAATTAAGGCTTGTTATCTAAGGTTATAACAATAATAGTAAGAAGATAATTTTTATGTAATTTCCTACAATTTAATGAGCTAGTTAGTGAGTTATTATTGCGCTAGCTCCCTCCTTAATAAAGAATGGAATGGCGGTCTATTTATAAGATATTACTTAGGCCTATACCTAATTAGAGACGCACCTTTAGCGCTTAATATTGGCATACCTTCTAGAGCAAATTCGCCACTAATATCCCGAAGATACGATTATGGTTGTGCTTAAGCTATTATATAGAATTGCAGAGGTAGGAACTTATTGGTGGGCTACCTATAGTAAGCACTATAAAGAGAAGCTTTTAATAACTACTTTTATATTTAACCTATGCTTCCTTATTACAACTATAGGAACTCTATTTAGAATTATTGGCATATAAACTGATAATATAATTATCTTAGGAGATGACTAATTCTTAGCTCTTAAAGAAGATAAGCTAGTAAAGGTAAATCTTATAGTAAAGCTAAAGGAAAAGCTTAATTTAATAATACTATTACTTTTTAATAGATGCATCCTCTTCCTAAATAAGGATTCTATTGCTTTACGCCAGAAAGATTAAGGTAAGAAGATTAATGTTATTAACGTTAATTCTCCAAAGTAAGGATATATGGAGTAACGTGCTTATGGAGTTTATGTTACTTCTATCTGTTAACCTAAGGCTTTATTTAATCTCTCTATTGCCGCTTAACACTAGAAACTAACTAAGGATAATATCTTTGCCCTAAATAAGCGTCTTTTCTGGCAAATAAACTATCTTAATTAGGGACTACTCTATATGCCTATTAATCTTCCTACCGCTAAGCTCTTTGTATTTATTAATAGATTGTTTATAAATAATAAAGATTTTAGCTCCTAGCTAGGATATAAGATTATTATTGCAAATAAATCTACTAGAGAGAATGACTTTATAATCTATAGTAATCTTATTTATTAGAGCTTAATTAAGAGCAAGTGTGTTACCCAAAGCGTTCTAGCATTAGAGATATATGGAATAGTTAGCGGAGTTAATATAGTAATTGCAATTAGAACTACCCTAAAGATAATTATAGATTAACTTAAACTCCCTATTATCCCTATAATTATGTGCACCGGCTTATATTCCCTCTATAAGTGTTTAGTTAAGCTTAGTACTATAAAGGAGAAGCGCCTTATAATTAATATTATAGCACTTTAGTAATCTTATAAACGGTAAGAACTCTTTAAGATTTAATGGATTAATAGCTAAGATAACCTAGTAGATGTAATAATAAAGGCAAACCTAAACAAGGCTCTAGAAACATTTGTTAACATAAACACTCTATATATACAAGTTAAAGGTTAGGTTAAAAGGGAGTAGGAGTATAATAATCTGTAGACCCTAATTCTAACTAGCCAATTAGGATTTTCTATCCCTAGGATAGAAAATTACTATTAGCTCGCTTATAACTAGCGCCTTGGCGGCCCTAATATAATATACGCCTATAACTCTAAGCAAGAAAGCACCACGTGCTAAGATGCAAATTTTAGGACAGCGAGACTTATATTGCGATAGTAATAGTAAGTAAGGAGGATTGATATTTGTTATGCTAGCTAAGTAGTATTTGTATATAGATGGTAACTATAAAAGAAGAGTTGCTAGTGTTGGGAATAAGGCAAGCGGTCGTTACGTAACGCTGTGGCACTAGCGTGGCGAGGAGTTTTAAGCTCCTCGCCCTTTCTTATTCTAAATAATATCAAGCTTTTTAACCAACATCACTGTAACCTACTTGAGTAGTTGTTATTGGTGAGTTACCCTGTATGACTAACACTAATTAGTGGTTAACTTTACTGTTATACTATAGAACAGCTAGGTATTCTACCAAGAAGAGACGAGCTACTATACTAGTGCTACTCGTGCTAGAGGAAGCTGTTTTTTGAGGTCAGAACTGGTCCTAAACCTTAAATAGAACTCTTCTACGAATCTAAGGATTTAAAGGCTAGAACTAGTCCTAAGCCTTTTTAAGATTATAGATTCTTACGTCCATTACGCAGAACAATACGCTTTACGAGTCTTCGCGATTTAAGGCCAGAACTGGTCCTAAGCCCTATAATTGTAGATTCTTGTCTAAACGCGTACTAAACAACAATTGATAATCTCTATACTAATAACACCTCCTTTTCTATAACCTAATAACACTTCCCTTCCTCTAAAAATATGGCTATAATTACTTTAAATAACTGGAGAGATTCCTTACTACTAGGGGTAGTTGCATACGCGAAACTTATCAATAAAGATTGGGACGAATTTCCTGTTTTTAATATAATAACCTGTACGGCAAAACAAGTTAATGGCTTTTTTCTATACCATATTCTCTTCTACCAAAGTAGATACTACGCTGATGTATAACTGTGGGAATATTTTAGGGAGGATTTTATAGGATGGACCGCTGACACCTAGGCACTTGGCAATATTAATATTGTTTAGGGTTTTTAAGACTTCCTTTAGGAGAATAGAGTATTTGTCCCTATAGATAGGGGCATTATTAGAGATAACATTTAGGAGCAGGTCCTTAATATAAAGGAAAAGCACAAATGGACTTTATAAGAGATTAAGCACTAAATACGCACTATAAAGAAGTTTAACTCTTAATGGAATCCCAATGATAAATAGCTATAATTAACACCTTTCTATAGTCCCCTACTAGCTACACAAGCATCTCCAGCCTAACTACTAGCTGCTCCACTAATTCCACTAGCTATTCTAACTACTGCACTACCAGTTGTCCCAATCGCTGCACCACTAGAGACGCTTTAACCTCCATAGCAACCTCTACAAGAATCTCCGCAGTAATCTCAGCAGCAAGCTCTATAAGAACCACCATAGACAACCTTAGGCTATTAAACACCTTAAGTTCCTTAGCCTTAAGTTCCTTAGGCTACCGTATCTTAACCCGTGCCTTAAGCTCCATCCCACTAGAGATTCTTAATCTTGTTTAACTTAAGCGCTGAGACGTTTCCTCTAACCCCTACTATAACTAGACAACTGGCATAATAAGCTAGATCTGTAAATAATATTCTAACCCACCAGTAGTAAGCTCGATAAGAACCTCTGTAGTAACCTCTATAGCAATCTCCATAGCAATCTCCGTAGTAATCTCCGTAATAACCTCTGTAATAACCTTTGTCTTTAGTTCCCCAGTATCTACCAATTTAACACCATAGTGCATTTTTGGTTACGTTTAAAGATTGTGCTAGTAGCTCCTATTATAGCAAGATTACTGGAAAATCAGATGACTTAAGATCTGTAATTGGTACTACTATTCGCTTTTATAAGGCATAGTAATTCTACTTTAATAACTACCCTCAGCAGGAGCTTAATTACGGCAAATATAATAGTTGTAACAACGGCTAGTACTGCACTAATTGCTCCTACGGATAAAGTGGGTATAGATAAGGCCGTGGCAGCTATAATAGACGCAGAGGCTCTGGCTACCGTAGAGGAGGCTCTTGTAGAGGATCTAGTGGAGGTGGATTCTGGAATGGAGCCGGATATTAATAAGCTCCGCAACTCTATTTTAACAATATAGTTTCCTAGTTAATCTACCCAGGATTTCCTAGTAAGAAAGTATTACGTACTAAAAGGCAATTTAAGGTTATAATAGTTTAAGGTTTACTACTTAGTCAACCACCATTTCTTTAGTAAATTTGGGACAGCGAGACTTATATTACAATGGCAATAGTAAGTAAGAAGGATTAATATCTGTTACACTAGTTAAGCGGTTAGAACGGTATAGTTATATAGGCAACCTATAAAAGAAGAATTGCCAGTGTTGGGAATATATCACGTGTGGTTACGTAGTCACGTGTCGCCATGACACTAGTGTGGCGAGGAGCCTTAAGCTCCTCGCCCTTCCTTATTAGAAGAAAAGAATCGAATAACAATTATCATACTATCTACGAACCGTAGCTATGTGATATCACCTTGTGTTACCAACAGCTATAAAATAAGTATAGTTCCTAAATATATTACTAGAGAGACTTATCTAGCCAAAAAGGCCTATATAAGAGTATAAATATTATTATTTATAAGAGTAAGCTACTTATAAATACGTCCCTAGACCCTATATATCCAAAATCACTATATTTCTATAGTAGTAAAATCCCTTATTAAATTAAAGAGACGATAAGGAAAAATCCCTTCTATCCCCATCTTTTACTATTTTAATATAAACGGAGATCCCTAATAGCGCGCTAAAGCCTATAAGTTTTATACGTATAAATAGCGGGTATTTAATATAATTAGCGAAATTTAAAATAGGATAGAATAAAAATACTAGAATATAGGTTTTTCTCTAGTAGCGATAATAAGAATACTGTCACGATGACGATATATCACATGCGAACGCTAGATGAACAAGCATCAGATTCGTAGAATTGATAGCTACGTATAGCTGTCGTAGAGACTTAAGAGGATTGCTAGAGACCTCGACAGGAATGCAACTGCGGCTGAATCTATATAGGGGCAATCGGGGCGGATAAACTATCTGCCAAGCGATATTAAATAAGGAAAGGAAAGCTACGCGTCTAGCGTAGCGTGTGTCGCGGGCAGTCCCGTGACAAATACTTAGATTTATTCTTACTAGAGCGCGGTATTTTATAGGTATAGGCTAGGTCTAGCGCAAGCGCGTAAACGTAATAACGGTAGTACTTTAAAGAGGCTACTATAGGGGTAATAGAAGTTGTTTACGATGCGATTTGTTAGCGACTCAGTCAATCGAGGCACGAGCACGGCAAGAGGGTCGCGCAAGCCTATACAATTGGATTGTCTATAAACGAGGATCCAAAGCTAGAGAAAGGAAGGAGAAGAATAGCAGCGCCGCTTGATATTTTATGCGGTCCTTAAGTCACGTGACTCGCGTCTACTATAATCCACGTCTGCCAAGATCCACCG
>Ga0307507_10000748_pt1 | contig 71714 bp, 18 predicted proteins | sample 7_EM_MG_FD_207223 | JGI IMG/M metagenome (GOLD analysis project Ga0307507, IMG submission 207223) | Populus trichocarpa ectomycorrhiza microbial communities from riparian zone in the Pacific Northwest, United States - 7_EM | ecosystem: Host-associated > Plants > Roots > Unclassified | place... | reverse complement strand
CAAGTATAAGTATATTAAGGTGATTTTGCCAAGACTATCCGGAGACTATCCGGATAGTCTCCGGATACTATTAGCTGATAGGTCTATTATCCGAGAGGCCTATCCGGCCTATCCTCCGCAACTCTGGTTGGCGCGTGGGTCTGTATCACCACCAGAACGTAGATAAATTATTTTAAGTAATATTACGATCATAATAGTGGTATAAAAGCTTCAATTTGGCCTATTTGGAATATATATAAGCTCGTTGTTGATTTTACTATAAATTGATCAAATATCACCTGTATGTGGCTCGCTTCGTGGGGTGGCTCGCTTCCTGGTCAGCTACGTACGTACCTTAGGAGGCATTGGAACGGCAGCCAGCAGACGACCGTCGCCAGAACCAGATGACCGTCAGAGCTAGACGACCGTCACCAGAACTAGACGACCGTCGCCAGAGCCAGATGATAATCGTTTGAACGACCAGCCAGCGAACACCACGATCGATTCAATCGATTGATCAAATCGAACCAGAGCCTCGATATCAGCCTGTTACCGAATCAAACCGAATCAAGGCCTCCTAGGGAGGCACCCCAGACGACCACCGTTCAAACGTACAGCTAGCCAACGCCCATAGAGAATGATTCGAATCAATACAATCGATCGCAATCGAATCAAGCAGAGCCTTCGATCGGGCCGACCTCTCCCCCGAATTACAGATGCAGAAGGTAGGTATAGATAGGTAGGCACAACAGGTAGGCATAGACAAGTAGGCACGAGCAGGTAGGACGGTAAGACAGGTAGGATAGGCAGGCAGGCAGGCAGGCACTAGGCCTAGTTAGGAAATCAGCACACGGCCGGTGGATCATCGGGAACACCGCCAATCGACGATTTGGATACTCCGCGCGAGGCTCCTCAGTCGATAGCCCGACGCCCGAGCCATCGTAGAGCTCCTATGACAGACACAGGTAGGCAGGAAAGATTGATTTAGATTATTTAGATTATATATAATTAAATTAAATTATATATTTTTTGACTTGTTGTAAATACTGGAGTATTAATATACCTTATTTTTAAACCTAGAATTTTTATTATTATCCTGACGGTCCTGACGGTCCTGACGGTCCTAATGGTCCTGGAGATCCTGATGGTCCTGGAGGTCCTGGTGGTCCTAGTGGTCCTAGTGGTCCGAGCGACCTCCTGACAGGTTCCTGACAGGATGCCGAGTGTGAGAGTCTCCTGGAGCTCCTAACAGCTCCTGTTAGGGCTGTCAGGAACCTGTCAGTACTGTTAAGAGGCATAAACATTTTCCTAATGCTTGCGGCCTACCACAAGCTTTTTTATAGGTTGCGATAACACTATAGTATTAGAACGCTTTCTGCATTTTATAGATTGTGGATCCTAGTCCTAATATTCTTTTAGAATATTTTTGTAATAATTAAGGTAATCCTCTAGTTCCTGTATAGAGTTTTTAGCGGGCCAGCCTAGCCATTTAACTTTATATTAAAGCTTGTTTTTAATAGACTTATAGCATAGTATAGCTTTAACTTTATACCACACACCCACTACTTTAGGGTGTTTAATTAGGCCTATGTGACGGTGCTGGGGCACCGTCCCCTGTAGCTGTCTTGGCGCAATATCCGGAGTCCGCCTGTACTATGTATATTACCCCCTAGAGCCTCCTTTCCTCTTCTTCTTCTCCTCAGCTTAGTATTCTTGTATGGTAGCAATCTACAAGCTTTGGTTTAGAAGCATTTGTACGAGCCCGTCACAGCCTAAATAGAAGTTCTTTTCTAGTAGTAGTCTATACTATAGCTTTAGTTATGGGCAAAATATGGTCCTCTCTTAATAGCCTTAATGGTTAGTGGTTGACGCAATTGGCGCGCAGTTAAGGGTATTTGGCAACTTAACCGACTAGCCTATATTATATTTTTTTAATACGTAGCCTATGCGCAGCCTAAGCGCATTCTATATACAACCTACGCATTTAGTAAAGTATTTAGAGCCATCTACCTCTTTTACACTAATAGTATATTTTAGATAAATAAAGGCTACTTTAAAGCTATTTATAAGGCTAGAAAATAAATATTATTTTAAATAATTTAATATAGCGATAATTCTCTTTTATCTATCTACTTACTAACTTATCTACCTACCTGCCTGCCTATTTACCTACCTACCTATCTACCTACTAATCTACTTACCCTACCTACCTGCCTACTTACTTACTTATCTACCTACCTGCCTATCTACCTACTTACCTACCTACCTATCTACCTACTTACCTATCTACCTATCTGCCTGCCTACCTATCTGCCTGCCTGCCTTTCTACCTGTATACCTACCTGTATTAGTGTCAGATTTAATTTAGGGGAGGAGTTGGCCTAATTAAAGGCTCTTATTAATTCGAATTATTCTCTATAGACGTTCGCTGGCTATATATTTAAATAGTAGTTATTTATGGTGCCTCCCTAGGAGGTCTTAATTTGATTTAGTAATAGGCCGATATTAAAGCTCTAGTTTAATTCGACTAATTAATTAATTAAATCGTTTGTAGTATTTGCTGGCTAGTTATTTAAACGGTTATTATCTGATTTTAGTAGCAGTTGTCTAGTTCTAGTAACAGTTGTCTAGTTTTAGCAGTGGGTTGTTTAGTCTTAGCAATAGTCGTCTAGTTCTAGCAACGGTTGTTTAGTTTTAGCAACGGTCGTCTAGTTCTAGTGACGGTGTAATGGAACCTTGTAGCAGGAACTATGGTGGGTCCTATTATTAGGCTGGGTATATAGGTAAGAACAAATCAACAATATAATAATAACTGGTGGAGTGGTTGCCCAATAGATTAACTCCAATTGTATTCTAAGATTTACTACAAGGAGAGAACTATCTACAGTAGGGACTAAGGTCCTTTAAATATATAACTATACTCCTAAGAAACCCTCTCTTATATATAAGGTATGTGTTATACGTGTTATACGCGGGCGTATACTGCGTACACTTTATACACTGCGTATAATATTACGTGACTCGCTTACTATTCCTTATTATATAGTTCCACTGGATCTATTCTAAACCGTACCTATATTAACTAACTAGCTTCCTATAACTCTTCCCTAAGTAGTCGTAATATTATACTTAAAGCGTCCGTAATACTATCTCCCTCCTCTTTATTTTCGTCCTTAAAGATTCCTAACATCTCTAAGTTGTCTACTAGAGGTATAATGTCCGTTTAATTAGTCTAGTTAATATCCTTACTTATTATACCTAAAGCTTCTTCTTCTTTATAAGCGCAATATTGTGCTCGCACTGTGGCTGCCATACTATTACTTGGTAAGATAATGTTATCTCTATATTCTTATTATGCGAAAGCGGGGTTAGTATGTGTTATAATAGTAAGTCCCTTATCTTAATAACCCTTATCTTGCTTAGAGTGCACTAAAGCAAACGTTTAATTGTCCTATAATGTTCGCTCTATCTCTAATGCTAAATATGCGCGTTCTATAACTCTTAACAGTCTTTAAGTTCCCTAAGTAACTTATTATAGGGTCTTGTGTTTAATCTACTGCTATAAAGCTTAAGTCTAAGTTAGCTACCGCGCGCGCCAAACTCTACTATTCTGCTAAAGAGACCGCTTAGGCCCTTAAGGCTTAACGTTGCTCCTTTAAGTCTTAGTAGGTTGCGTTCGCTCAGTTAACCCGTCTTAAGAAGGTTTATAAGAAGGTTTATTTTAAGGAGTAGAAACTTGTTTAATAGGGTCTTAATAAGCTAAGTAATAAAAGGACTAGCTTTCCTCCTATAAGGGAAACAACTCTAAGTAGCTCGGTAATTGCTCCTCTTGGGTCCCCCTTAGGTAACTTATTTTTTGGTAATCTTTTTTTAATACTCCCTAACCTACTTTTTTTTAATACTTCTTTACCTTTTCTATAGCGTTCTCTAGGTTGCTTAGTGGCTTCTAGGTAGTCTCACTATAGCCTATCTACTTTACTTTATACTATGTTTCGTTATCTACGTCCTTGTAACTGATAATCTTTAAAACTTGCTATTTGTCTTCTTCTTGTCCTCTATATATGTCTGCCTTATAAACTAGTGGCTTAATACCTCTATGTGCTAATTCTAGCATTGCGATATATTATATAGGGTAGATCTTTATTTTAGCTAGTAGGTTTAACTTATACATAACTAATAAAATTCTTTGTGTAATTTTAAAAGGTCCTAGTCTAATATAGTCTAACTTCTTGCTTAGTCGTCAACTCTTAAAATTTTTATATAGTAGCTATACTTTATCTCCCTCCTTAAGATCTGGTCCCTTAGATCTCTTAGCATTATAGTACCTTTTTATTCATTCTTGTACTAGTTTAGCTGTTTCTATAAGATCTGCATAAAGATTTATTAACGTCTCCATTCTTTATTTAGCTGTGCTACTTATCTTTTTTGCTTAACGTGGCAATAACGATATTCTTAGTTTATACCCGTAATTCGCCTTAAATAGTAATGTCCCCATTCCTTCTTATGGTGTTGCATTGTATGCAAACTATATAACTAGTAATAACGATACCCAATTGTTCTGTGCATGATTAATATAGTGCCTTAGATACTATTCTAGTGTCTAGTTTAGTTTTTCCGTTTGTCCGTCCATCTGCGGATAATATACTATAGATATTACTGCGTAAACTCCCTATTCTACCAGAAACACTTCCTAAAATACTGCTATAAATCTTAGATCTCTGTCTAATATAATTTTGTCTAATGCTCTATGTCTTATAAACACTTCCTTTATATAGATTCTAGCAACATCTTCTACTAATATCTCTTTAGTGTATGCTATAAAGTATCCCTACTTTATTAGCTTATCTACTATTACTAAAATCGCGTTATAATCTCGTCCTGTAATAGGATCTCTTGACTTTAGTAACTTAATAATAAAGTCCTATAATATAACTTCCTATGGTCTTCCTAGTATTTTGATAGGTTGTAGCTCTCCGTACGGCTTATACCTTATTGGTTTATTCCTTTGGTAATCTAAATATTCTTTTATAACTTATCTTGCTAGTCCTTAGATTCCTTAAATAATATACTCCTCCTAAAGTCTTAACACTAAGCCTATAGCTCTATTGTGTCCTTATATTATTCCCTTATAGAATTCCTTAACAAATTCTTCTATAATAGACTTAGGTATATATGTTACCTCTCTGTTTTTGTATTGCTTTAAGTCTAGATCCTCTGCCTATACTTCTTGGATTCTCTATATCTAATTACTCTCTAGTAACTTATGGATCTGACTTTCTTTGGTTGCTATAATCTTCAGATAATTATACCTAATTAATCCGTCTTAATCCTTTTGCAATAAAGCTCCTGATAGCTTTTTATCACTTTATAGTTTAGCCTTTTTGCTTAGAGCGTCTGCTCGTGCATTGTCTGTACCCTTGGTATACTGAATTTCGAAATGGTATTCTATAAGCATTTCCGCCTATCTAACCTGTCTTTGGTTGAGTTCCTTTATTGTTAGGAATCCTATAAGGTTCTTATAGTCTATCTTAACCATAAATAGTTTCTCTGTGCCTTATAAGAATGCTCTCTATTCCTTAAGTGCTGTAACTATACCTAACAACTCCTTATTATAGATATTATAGTTTAACTCTAGTGGTGTCATTTTCCAACTATAGTATGCTACTGGATGCTATGCGTCCTGGTGCTTCTATAGCAAGCATGCTCCTATTATAAAGTTTAATGCGTCTGTCTCAACAACCGTTTTTAACTTTGGTTAATAGATCTTAAGGATTGGTTCTTAGGTAAATAACTCTTTAAGTTCCTAGAACAGCTCTTTCTATTTACTACCCTAAACCTACAGTTCCTCTTTCTTTGTTAGCCTTATAAACGGCTTAATGCTTTTTAACCACTATGCTATAAACCTCCTATAGTAGTTATAAAACCCTAGAAACAACCTTAACTGTATAATATTCTCTGGTTCGTGCCAACTTACTATAGCTTTAACTTTCTTTAGGTCCATACTAATCTTTCCTAGTTTAATAATAAATCCTACAAAATCGGTTTTTCTTATAAAGAACTCGCATTTCTTAATTGCTACTGGTATCTGTTCTTCCTGTAGTCTCTTTAAGACCCATTTAACGTGTTCTCTATGTTCTTCCTCATTCTCTAAGTAGATGATAATGTTGTTAAGGTATACCATAACAAACTTATCTAGGTGTTCTTCTAACACACTATTAATTTGCTTCTGGAACGTTGCTAGTGCGTTTATAAGCCCAAATTGCATAACTAATAGTTTATATAGTCCTTCCTTTGACCTAAAGGCTGCCTTCTATTCGTTGCCTTCCTTGATCCTAATCTAATGGTATACCTATCTTAGATCTATCTTTGTAAAGATTTTTGTATTACCTATCCTGTCTTAGATTTCGCTAATTAAGGGTAAAGGATACCTATCCTTCCTAGTAATGCTGTTTAACTATCTATAGTCTATACACATCCTAAGTTTTCCGTTTTTCTTAGGATAAATAGTACTGGATATCCTACTAATAACTATAATGGTCTAATATATCCCTTATGTAAGTTCTCCTAGATAAACTCCTTAAGCGCTACTAACTCCGTTTTAATAAGCTTGTAGATTAGAAAGAACTTTAGACTTATTCCTTCTTCTAATTCTATCTTATGGTCCTATGCTGTATGTTTTAATAGCTTTTTACTTTTTGGTGACTATAACTTTTTACAATACCTATGGTATCTCTTTGGTATATAACTTAAGCCTCGCTTAGTCTCTTTATATATCGCTTTAACTTGGTACCATACCAACTTGGTTTACTGTCGCACTTTACGCTGTTAAGTATTTTTAATATTGACCTGACCTATAACCTAATCAATCTTTAGATTGTACTCCTATAATTAAGGTATTCCTAGTATCGCCTTGTCCTGTCCTAATAGTAGGATATTAAAAGACATTCTAACTAGTCTTCCTTTAATAGTTAACTAAATAGGTCCTGTTTTGAGATTAATAATGCCTCCTCTATAGGCTATTTAATCTCCTAAAATTGTTATAAGTGGATATAGGTGTTTCTTCTGTCTATATAGTAACCCTATTCTTTCTACTACCTTTGGTGATATGTGGTTCCTAGTTGCTCCACTATTTACTAATACTTTAAACTGCTAATCTTGCTATTTAACTTATAAATTTAGGTATTGTTCTTAAATTCCCTTAAGGGTCTAAGGCTCTAACACTAGTTCCCTCTAGTTTTATATACCTTCCATTTTCCTAACTGTTGGCTGCTAGATCCTGCCTATACTTAGTCTAACCTTAGCTAATACTTAGTTCGTTTCTTTTCCTCTATATACTATAGATAAGTGTTCTCTAGGCACTCCTACTACTGTTATCCATCTAGGTATTCTTCTGTAAGAAATCTTTCTAGTTAAAGTGTTAAGTCTTCTTAACCTTATACTTCTACTAGGTGCCATCTATGTATATACTTAGTATTCCTAAACCGCTTTTCCTCTAGTGCCTAATATATCCTTATTAGGTACTTCCGGTTCTTGTTTTTTGGTGCTCTATATATATTGCACATATTATCCACACAAGCTATCCACAATAGTGTATAATGCGCTGCATGTTTTAGGTTAACTTTTAGTTTATCTTTGTTTTTAAGTTTAAACCTATACCTAGTTAACCTAACCACTAGTATTTCTGCTGTGGGTACTAAGATTTATTACTTACTTCTTTAGTCCCTGGATTCTTCTTCTAGGTTCCTTAACGTTATAATTAATGCTCCCTTAATATAACTTATGCGTTTCTCTGTAATGGGTTGGTCTTGGACAACTTTTTTATTTAGCCATATATAAAAGTCTTCCTATTTGTTATTATATTATTGCCTATACCACTTTCCGTATAACTGGTTTAGTGTATATAGTTTATCTGTTAGAAAGTACCTTGTTATCGCTATATTATAATATCCTTTAGTATGTCTTTCTTTAAACCTAGTTAGGATATCTAGATCCTCTTCTTATTTTAGTTTATCTAACTATTTTACCCTAAGTGTCCCTGCACTTGGCCTATTAGTAACTCTTTATATAGGTGCTCTGTCCCTTATATAACCTAGTATAGCTAACCTCTTGTCTAGCTTTTGCTCTTGCTATGTAATAATTCTTATTCTAAACTTATCTATAGTTTCTTATTTTCTGCGTCTTGTAGCTGGATCTTTGTAGTTGTCTTGCTTTTTAATCTTGGTATTAACTATTTAATCTTTAGGCTGAACACTGCGTTTACCTAGGATTGCTAACGTTCTTATTCGTTCCCTAAACTTATAGTTCTTGAACTTGCGTCCTATACTTATTTGTTTGTTACTAAACTAAGTCGCTGCCCTTTCCTATTAGTTTTCGTCTGTTATAGGTTTTTAGGTGTGTTTTATCTTATCTTAAAAATCTTAAGCTTCTTTTATCTCTTCTTAAGAATCTTAAGCCTGTGGCCTTTTACCTTTATTAAGTAATAAGCTAGCACTAGCAGTTATCTACTTGCTTAGTTTCTTCTAAACATTACTCCTATTGTCTTATAAAGCGATGGAAATTGTATCTAATGGTGTTATAATACCCATTACTAAACCTTGTTCTGTAATGGTCTTAGTCTCTACTTCTGTTTTAACTTCTCTAAGGTTTGCATGCTCTTAGTAAGCTGCCTTTATTGCCTTATTGTTGGTAAATGCTTCGCCTATATTAAATTTATCGTTTTTGATGTCTAATCTATAAGCTAGTTTGTTAGTTCCTCTAAACTTAGATAATAATAGCTCCTATAGCCAATAGCTTGCGCCGTACTTAGCGTCCTTATAAATTTGGTATACGTTGTTGTAATAATACGCAAAACTGTTAATTAAACACTCTTTTATTTCTTATAGTGCACTATTGTCCTTCTATACGTATATGCCGTCTGCTGGCCTGGTTCCCTTTACTATATAGTTACTCTAACCACCTCTATAGTCTCTGGCGAAATAACCTTGTTTTCTATAATTTATGCAAGCCCTATCTTTAAACCATTTTTCTTGCTGTGGAGTTCGCCTAAACGTCTTCTACTGCTAAGATCTCTAGTTTGGCCTCTGCTCCTAGGTTCTTTAATTACTAGATCCTTAACCTCTGGGTTTCTATAGTTTCTTTTCCCATCTTTAGGTTTCTTTAGTACCGCTTAGGTCTATTAGCTTTGCGCCATTCCATAGTTTTTAACTCTATATCTATTGTTGCGTACTCTGCGCCTTATATAACTATAGAACTCTGTCTTACCCTCTCTTAGCTTATTCCCTTTGATAGATCCTATTATTAATCTTTATTAACTGGTCTATTAACTCTCTTAGAGTATCCGCATCTTTTATTAGGATAATTACATCCTAGACTTTAGCCTTAAGTCCCTGTTTATACTGTGCTATAAGCGCCCTATTATTCCACTTAACCTATATAGCTAGTGTTTAAAACTATATTGTATACTTAATTACTAAAGTGCGTTGTACTAAGTTCTAAAGCTTTTATTCCGCTGTGGTTATGGCCTCTAGGTCTTTAAATATCTATATTAGTTGTTCTATAAACCCGTTCTAACTGGTAAATATATACCTTACGTCCGGGTTAGTAGTTGTTATGCCATTAGCCTATATTTCCGTGAGATATAGTTTAAACTACTTAAGTGCCCTCCCTGTTAAGAACAATTCTGCATAGGCTACTTAATCTAATAATATTGCTAACTTCGCTCCTTCCTATATAACCTTAAAGTGCATCTATATAAGAAATCCCTTAAGCTTCGACTTCTCTCCTAAGAACCGTTTAATTGAAGGTAGTTTGATTTTTGCTACTCTAATTCCATTAATGCGTTTTTTAAGTATCCTATTATTATCTTATAAGTGATTAACTATTTCCTATAACTAACCTCGCGTAACTACTTAAGAATTTGTATCTGCTATACTAGTGTCTCCTAGTCCTAAGGTTGTGGCTGCCGTCGATATTATTATAACTGGTACTTTAGGTGGCATGTTGTTTAATCTTATTTAATACCGTAACCTTAGTAGTGAATATGTAACGGAACCTTGTAGTAGGAACTATAGTGGGTCCTATTATTAGGCTGGGTATATAGGTAAGAATAAATTAATAACATAATAATAACTGGTAGAGTAGTTACCTAATAGATTAACTCCAATTATATTCTAAGATTCACTACAAGGAGAGAACTATCTATGGTAGGGACTGAGGTCCTTTAAATATATAACCATACTCCTAAGAAACCCTCTCTTGTACATAAGGTACGTGTTATACGTGTTGTACGCGGGCGTATACTGCGTATACTTTGTACACTGCGTATAACATTATGTGACTCGCTTACCATTCCTCGTTATATGGTTCCACCGGATCCATCCTAGACCGTGCCTATATTAACTAACTAGCTTCCTGCAACTCTTCCCCAAGTAGTTGTAACATCGTACTTAAAGCGTCTGTAATAGACGGTCGTCTAGTTTTAGCAACAGTTGTCTAGTCCTAGAAATAGTCGTCTAGTTTTAGTAACAGCTGTCTAGTTTTAGCAACGGTCATCTAATTCTAGCAATAGTTGTCTAGTTTTAACGACGGTTGTCTAGCTTTAGTAACAGTTGTCTAGTTCTAGCAACGGTCGTCTAGTTTTAGTAACGGTTATTTAGTTCTAGCGACGGTCTCTAGTTCTAGTAACGGTCCTTTTCTACCTACCTACCTACCTACCTACCTATCTACCTACCTATTTACCTATCTACCTGCCTGCCTGCCTGCCTACCTACCTATTTATCTGCCTATATTAGTATCTAATTTAATTCAGGGGAGGGGTTGGCCCGATTAAAGGCTTAAATTAATTTAGATTGTTTTTTTATAGCCGTTCGCTAGCTATATATTTAAACGGTTAGCTAGTTTTAGTAATAGTCATCTAGTTTTAGCGAAGGTTATCTAGTTTTAGCGAAGGTTATTTAGCTTTAGCAATAGTTATCTAGTTTTAGCAATAGTCCTCTTTTACCTACCTACCTACCTACTTATCTGCCTACTTACCTACCTACCTATTTACCTACCTGCCTGCCTGCCTACCTATTTACCTGCCTATATTAGTATCTAATTTAATTTAGGGGAGGGGTCGGCCCGATTAAAGGCTTTAATTAATTTAGATTGTTCTCTATAGCCGTTTACTAGCTATATATTTAAATAGTAGTTATATAAGGTACCTCCCTAGGAGGCCTTAATTCGATTTAGTAATACGCCGATATTAAATTTAATTAATTAATTAAATTATTTATAGTATTTGCTGGCTAGTTATTTAAAAGGTTATCTAGTTCTAGTAATAGTTATCTAGCTTTAAAACGGTTATCCAGTTTTAGCAACAGTTATTTAGTTCTAGTAATAGTTGTCTAGTTCTAGCAATAGTCCTTTATTAGCTACCGCTCTAGAGCCTCCTAAGTTAGGGAGAATATAAAGTAGGGTAAAAAAATAAGGTGGCTATAAAGGGGGTAATTTGGTAGAGGCACGTCTGGGGCCCCTAGGACTTTAAGCTATAAAGCAATTTTATAGTGTACGTAACCTATGCACGTAACCTATACTTTAGAGAATATAGATTATCTAATAAATATAAAGCTTTATATAGATCCTCTATACATAGAGCTTTGTGTAGAGCCTTATACAGAGCCTCTATCGCAGAGCTTTGTGCAAAGCTTTGTGTAAAGCTTTGTATAGAGCCTTATACAAAGCCTCTATTGTAGGGCTTTATGTAGAGTTTTGTGTAGAGCTTTATGCAGAGCCTTATATAGAGCCTTTATCGTAGAGCTTTATATAGAGCCTTATGCAGAGCCTTGTATAGAGCCTCTGTTATAGAGCTTTATATAGAGCTTTTATAGAGCTTCGTGCAGAGCTTTGTACAGAGCTTTATATAGAGCTTTATGCAGAGCTTTGTATAGAGCCTTATATAGAGCCTCGTATAGGCCTCTAAGTAGTAACTATATAAGACTATATAAGATTATATAAAATTGTTTTAATCCTAATATATATTATAAGCTACTATACTATAGGCTAAGAAAATAGTAAAAATTTATTTACGCAATTAGTATATAACTTTAAAATAATATATTATATTACTTTAATTGCGTGTTAAGAAATATATAGTTAGCTTTTAAAGTTATTAAGTTAGCCAATTGCATTTTGCGATATATATAGTTAGCTTTAAAAGTTATTACATTAGTCAACTGTATGTTATTTGACTTTTAAATATATCAAGTTAGTCAATTGTATGTCAATTACGCGAAACGCGCTTAATAAAGTCGACTTAAAACCTAGCCTGCGAATATTTTCCTAATAGTAGGTTTATATAAAATACTAGATATATATAGGCTATAAATAGAAGTAGCTAGAGATAGTAGGCTAGCTTACTAATTTGTTCCTTAATTTAGAAAGGACCTAGGTATCTTATATTAAGCTTCTTTAATAGCCGACGGGTCTTAATATTTATTAAATACAATAAAACCTTATCGCCTACTCTAAAATGCTTATTTTAGTATTTACCGTTATACTAAAATCTTTACTACTCTTAAGCATCTTATAGGCTCTACTTTGCATACTTCTATTACCCTCCTATTTCTTAAGGTACCCTTATACTCTCCAGTAAATATCCTTATACTTTTTAACAGGATCCTATAATTAATTATGCGGCCTTAGCCAGTAATTATTAGGTATACTATTAAACCCAAATAGTTAAACTCTATAAGTAATCTAGATTGGTGCATACTTATATAATAAGTATTGCTTTAAGTTATAAGCGTATTATATATATAGAAGTAGCTCGCACTAATTATCTTATTAGTAGTTTAAATATATTTATAAGTAAGACTCTAGTTCCTAGTTCTAGCACTCTATTTGCCCGTCCATCTATAGGTGGAAAGCCGTACTATAATAGTGGTCTATTTTTAAATAGAAGTATAAATCTAACCAGTACTAACTTATAAAGATGCTACCCCTTTTAGTAATAATAGAGTATAGTTAATCTACTTTAAGAAAGCATTTCTTTTTAACTAGGTTTATAAGCACTTATATATTAATTATCTTATTAACAGAAAGGCATTAAATGTACTTTAAACCCAATTAATAAGTATAAGGACTAAATCGTATATTTATTTTTACTTATCCCTAAATAACGGAAGATTTATAATAATATCTATAGTATAATATCGCTATAGTTCGCTAGTGGAAGAAACCAATTTAAGTAAACCCTATAGCTTATACCTTCGGATTTTATATATTTAACACTTCTTATAATAGCTAATATACGTCTTTACTTCCTGCTTAAACTTTAGCTAGTAGTATTTGCGTTAAAGTAATTCTACTATTTTAGCTTAACTATAGTAGCCGCCTAAAGGATTATTGTGATTCTTTATTAGGATTTTCTATTATAGATTTGCTTCTTATAGCACCTAAACCTTACTATATCTATATAGTAGGCCTATTGGGTCTAGTTCCTAATAGTAGCACCTAGTAGCTTTCTTTCTATTATATTTCTAGTCTACTTCTATATTAAAGATAGTATAAAAGGCGTCCCTCCGTTGCACCTTACGGATAAAATCTATTAACCTTTTTAATAGTTTCTAGGTAAAAGCTATTTATTTTATACTGCTCTAAGTACGTAACTAGATGGTACTATAGATCTTATAACTCTTCGGTGTATATATATTAAAAAGGCCGTTATAAGGTTAAAGTTCTTTAGTTATTATAGGGCTTCGAGTTCCAATTGCTCTATAGCTTTACTATTAGTTTAAGGAGATAGCTTAGTAATTAGAAGTAATATATTATTAGGTTCCAAGATTATATTAGGGACGTCTTATTTAGATATATTTAGATCCTTATTAGTAATAAACTAGGTACTAGCTAGAATGCTAGTAAAAGCTAATAGGGTACGTAACTAATGGCCATTTAAGGGGTGTCTGGAGGTTGTCCTAAGGGTAACCTAAGGTGACCGCAATAATATCCCTTATAATGGCTGGCTTTACTACTATAGTAAACTATAGAGTTTAATACTAGTATAAAAGTAAATATAGAGACTACTTACTAGCTAGGTACTAATCTCAATAAATAAGGCCCTAAAGTTAGCTTTAGAAGCGTTTTAAGGATCTTTTAGTTAAGCTATTAAAATTAAAGCTTCCATTCCTTATCTTAGAATTAAATTTAAAATGCTTTGCAATAGCTACGTATTAAAAGCCTTAAAATTTAAATAAGACTTCACAATTAAGAAGGCCTATATAGTAGAAGACAATAAAGATAAAGATAAGATAGCAGCTAGCTCTAGCTCGAACTCTAGTTATAGAAACTCTACTATAAGGCACTTACTATAGCTAAAAATATAGCTACTATCTCTAGCTTCTAGGGTTTAGCAGCTAGTTTAAAACTAGAAAATAGAGAAATCTCTCTATATTAAAAAAGCCCGTAGTCTCCTCCTATTTCTATATTCTTTTCTATTTTTAAGCTATATAAGAATATCTAAGACTAATAGAAAATCTTTAAAAGTCTTTAGAGTAGGACTTAGTAGATATATACTATATAGATAGTTTAAAAGATAATAAATTAAGTAGAGTAGCTATATATAAAATAAGAAAAAGAAATAATATTAAATATATAATAAATTAGAATCTAGAACTGCATAAAGAAATTATAAACATAGAACTTTATATAGCCTATAGGGCCCTAAAATACCTAAAATAATAAAAACTAGAAGAGAAAAAGGTTAATATCTATCGGGAATAAGGCACGTGGTTGTCACGTGCCGCCGCGGCACTAGCGTGGTGAGGAACCTTAAGTTCCTCACCCTTCCTTATTTTCTAAGAACAAGCTTTTAACCAACATCACTGTAACCTACTCAAGTAGTCGTTATTGGTAAGTCACCCTATATAACCAACACTGATCAGTGGTTGAATACACAGTCAACCACAGAACAGCTAGGTTTTCGACAGAAGAGACAGTCTCGTGCAGGGGTGCTATATACGCTCATATGGAATGGATCCCGGCGATACTGTGCTACCTTAGACTTGCGGAAAACTAGTAATAGAAGTGTCACTAAGTACTAGGAGATACCAAGTTGCGTCTATTATGCAGAACAACCACATTTACGAAGATTTGGTTGAGTACTTTAGGTCAGAAGTGTCACTAAACCTAAGGTCCTAAGTCAACGTCCGAAACGCATTAACTACATCTTAAATTGCCTACCTTTTGACAGCAAACCTACGAGATTCTATAAAACCGAAATTCTACCTACCTTTAACGTACAACACCCCATTAATTCTACTTCTATAAAATTAATAACCATTATAGCATTAACCTATTTAAAGAAGTATAAGAATGATATTAACCCAGATATATAGGACAGAGCCATAATTAACTTTATAAACGCCAAGCAATAGAACCTAAACGGATTCCTATTACACTACATAGCACACTATAAAGACAGCAAATACGACGATACTATGCTATGGTATTATATAAAGAAGGACTTTATTAAATGGACAAAGGAAACATAGGTTCCTATAAATAAGGATATTGTGTGGGACTTCCGTAACTTCCTTTGGGAGTATAGAGTGTTTGTCCCTATAGATAGAGGAGTTATTAGAGACAATATTTAAGAGCATGTTATTAATGTAAAGAAAGAGCACGAATAGACTCTATAAGAGATTAAGCATTAAATACGTACTATGAAGAAGCTTAACTTACGCTGGAACCCAAGCAATACACTACTAGAGACGCCTCTGCCTTCGTCTTTAACTCTCCTACATTAACCAATTCAACCCACAACTTTAACTACTACCCCTCAACCTCAGCAAGCACAAGATCCCCTTGCTTCTGATCCCCTTACTTTACGACTTAACAACCTTCGAACTTCGCCGACCGGATCTACGTCCCTACCACAGCCTGCAATACAATCCCCACCTTTTTAATCTCTAATGCAATTTTAACGTGGCCAAACACCAATTAGAGGTATCTTAAAGTTGCTTATAGAGCTCACGAAGCTCTATTCGGACTAGGAAAAGAAGTTTAGCGGGGAATTATATGATATCCTCAATTCAAAGCTGCGTATCTTTTATAACTGTTGCTAGAAGGTAGGACTAGAACCTAACCGATATTATAACGCCTATTCCGTCATACTTAAGGGCCGCGCCAGTACCTTCTATTATAATCATTTAGCAGGAAAAGGATATAATTTCAACTATATAATATATAAGTCAAGATACCACTTTAAAATAGAAGAGAATAAGTAATAATATATATCGGAGTGGAGAAAAACTACCTTCCCTAGAATTATTACTACAAACCCAGGTGTTTCTCAGCTTAATTATCTTTAAAAGCTCTTTAATTAACTTTAGATAATTTAGCGTGGTTTATCTAAATTATATTAAGAGGACTTTAGCCTACGCGATTAAGTTATTAGTGCATGCTAAGGTATTAAAGAATGCAACCTTGCCCTCTTTAATCCTGTAAATACTTATAAAGGACTGTATACTTAATTAAGATCCTCTATTAGTACCGCTCTACGCTCTTAAGAAGTATAGCAATTTAACACCTAACCCTAACCTATGTTAATCGACCCAACCAACTAACACGATTACAACTGGACTGATTAAACATATAGTGGCCATGGTAGGGGATACGGTAGAAAGTATAATTAATGTCAACTATAAAGTAACCGTAGAGGTCCTTATAGAGGTTTATTTCGAAACAATTAGTAAAAGAAGTGCTACATTTATAAGAAGCTAAATTGCTAGTTAACTAGACACCCCCTTAATAGGCGAAAGGAGGCATATAATAAGTTTCGCTAGAGCACACAAAACGTTGGAAATTGTAAGGCTACTATAGCCTACTTCTAAAGCTTCCTAGTTTAATATAAAGGCGTAAAAGATCTTAAAGGTAAGGTTAATAAGGCTAAATAGCTCCTTATAGATATAGAAATTAAGAACTACTCTTCCAACTAATACTTTACTAAGTTTAATAAGGTAAATAGTACATAAACCGTTGCTATTCTTAATAACCAATCTACGCTCCATTCTATTACAAAGTTAGATATCTTTAATAAGCCAAAAAATAGTTCTACGTTCTCCTTTAATAATAGATACTTGGCGAACGTTTTCTATAGTATTATGCCAGATACTAGAGCCGCAGGAGTATCTATAGTAGGAGAACCCTAAGTTCGAGCTCTTTAGCAGTTTAATAGCTCTATTTAGATTAACTAATTAACAGAGGCCAATATACAATTCGTTTTGGCAAGGGTACTATAATCTCTTTTAGCACAATTAGGGTCTAAACCCCCTTAGAGTATATTACTTTCCACGTTATTCCTATAAATACTCCGTTTCTATTTTACATTAGAGATATAGATAAATTAGGCGTTAAGCTTAATAACCTTAAGAATATGCTTGTCTAGGGAGATAATTAGGTGCCTATTATGCGCAAATAGGGTTACCCCTAGTTGCTCCTTTATTAACTAGAAAAGAGCATTGCTTAAAGCCACTTAACTAAGTTAGAGCTATGTTAACTACACCGTTGTTTTAGCTACCTATCTATTTACTAATTACTTAGGGTTCTTTAGCAAGCAGGTTATAAGGTTAAGGTTAAGGCAATTAAATATCTTATAAAGTACTGCTACCACTACTAAATAAACTAGAAGTCCCCTAGCCGATTTAAGTTTACCCTTAAAAATAACTATAACTTTAACTTCTGTATTATTATTAACGTTATATATCTTAGCAGCAAGCCAGTACTCTAAGTTATTAACTTCTTAACCTTCTTCCAAGCCGCATGTTTCTTAAGGGATATATTAGCTAGAAACGCATAGGATACCCTTTAATTATACTAGATTAATATCTACCTAGGACCCCCTAATTAAATTGTTTATAACGCGGGAAAAAACTTCTTATCTATAGAGTTTCAATAACAGGCAAAGGTAATGGCAATTAAGGTTAAGGAAGTCCCTATTAAGGCATATAACAATATTAAAAAAGTGGAACGATATTACACACCATTATGCCGCGTATATAAGATTATTTCTTTAGAACTAGAGGGCGCTAGTAAAGAGCTTATCTTACAAATAGCTATTAAGGCTATTAATAATTCCGCTAGCCTAGATGGGCTTGTACCTATACTGCTAGTCTTTAGCGCCTACCCTTAAATAACTAATAATTCTCTACTATCTCCCTCCGTTGTGTAATGAGCTAAGGCTATTTATAAGGCAATGAAGGAGGTGCGACGTCTCTGCACCATACGCCAGGTTAATAATATACTAGGAATAAGAAATGGCCTAAATACCTTAACTACGCTTAATCTGCCACTCTAATCTAAGGTACGCGTATAGCGTAAAAAGGGAGGATGGTTAGGCCCATATTAACTTATTGCAATTAATGGTTAAACCTATACTATTTAGATGCCTTATAAACCCACTTAATTCTATTTAACTGTTATTAAGCCCTATTATAAAGATAACAGTTCTAAGCCTCTGTAGGATGCCCTAAAAGATGCCTTAAAGGAGAACCATGATTAACGTACTCTAGAACGCAACTATAATTCTAATACAATTGTAGTAGATATGCCGCAACAATAACGCGGTAGAGGTCGCCTAAAGGGATTATAAAATCGCTAACATCTTATTAATTCTAAAGAGTAATTTGTTACCGCCATTAAGAGTAAAGTCGAGTTATTAATAGCCTTTATAACAGCTAAAGAGAAGGCTAACTTTAAGCTTACAAAATAGCTCTAAAAGGAAGGTTGTATTATAACTCCAGGAGCTCCTTTCTAAGCATCTAATAAGCAAGAAATTAACGGTCTTATTATAAGAGGAGTTTTTAAATTTAAGAAGTAGAAACTTACTAAGTTTAATAGAATTCGCATCTTTAAGTTAAGAATGGTTAATAAGATTAAGGGTAAAGCTACTAACGCCCCATTTAAAAAATTAAGGATTATTATCTAAGGTTATAACAATAATGGCAAGGAGGTAATTCTAATGTAATCCCCTATAATTTAACAAGCTAGTTAGTAAGTTATTATTACACTAGCTCCCTCCTTAATAAAGAATAGAATAGCGGTTTATTTATAAGATATTACTTAGGCCTATACCCAATTAGAGACGCACCTTTAGCGCTTAATATTAGCATACCTTCCAGAGTAAATTCGCCACCAATATCCTAAAGATATAATTATAGTCGTGCTTAAGCCATTATATAGAATCGTAGAGGTAGGAACTTATTAGTGGACTACCTATAGTAAGCACTATAAAGAAAAGCCTTTAATAACTACTTTTATATTTAATTCCTGCTTCCTTATTACAACTACAGGAACTCTATTTGGAATCATTAGTATATAAACTAATAATATAATTATCTTAGGAGACGACCAATTTTTAGCTCTTAAAGAAGATAAGCTAGTAAAGGCAAATCTTATAGTAAAGTTAAAGGAAAGACTTAATTTAATAACACTATTGCTCTTTAATAGATGTATCCTCTCCCTAAATAAGGATTCCATTGCTTTACGCTAGAAGGGTTAAGGCAAGAAAATTAACATTATTAACGTGAATTCTCTAAAGCAAGGATATATAGAGCAACACGCCCGCGGAGCTTATATTACTTCTATCTATTAACCTAAGGCTTCCTTTAATCTCTCCATTGCTACTTAACACCAGGAACCAACTAAGAATAATGTTCTTACTCTAAACAAGCGTCTTTCCTAGTAAATAAACTATCTCAATTGGGGACTACTCTATGTGCCTATTAATCTCCCTACCGCTAAGCTCTTTATATTTATTAATGGATTATTTGTAAATAATAAAGATTTTAGCTCCTAGCTAGGATATAAGATTATTATTATAAACAAATCTACTAGAGAGAATAACTTTATAATCCACGGTAATCTTATCTATTAGAGCTTAACCAAGAGCAAGCGTGTTACTTAAAGCGTTCTAGCGTTGAAGATATATAAAATAGTTAGCGGAGTTAATATAGCAATTACAATTAGAACTACCCTTAAGATAATTACAGATCGACTGAAACTTCCCGTTATCCCTACAATCGTATCCACCGACTTATATTCCCTCTATAAGTGTTTAGTTAAGCTTAGTACTATAAAGGAGAAGCGCCTTATAATTAATATTATAGCACTTTAACAGCCCTATGAGCGTTAAGAACTCTTTAAGATTTAATAGATTAATGGCCAAGATAACCCGGCAAATGCAATAATAAAGGTAAACCTAAACAAGGTACTAGAGACATTCGTTAATATAAATACTCTACGTATACGAGTTAAAGATTAGGTTAAGAGGGAGTAGGAGATATAGCAAGGGCCGCCAAGGCGCTAATATGGCTGGCAGAATTTGGCAGAATAATATAGCTAGCAGAACTTAGCAGAATATAGCTAGCAGAATCTAGCAGAATATGGCTAGTAGAATTTAGCAGAATATTATAGCTGGCAGAATATAGCAGAGTACGGCAAAATATGGTAACGTGGTGGGTGCTAGCACCATTACAGCTTGATTGCGTTATTTATATATAGATAGCAACTATAAAAGAAAAGTTGCCAGTGTCGGGAATAAGGCACGTGGTTATCACGTGCCGCCGCGGCACTAGCGTGGTGAGGAACCTTAAGTTCCTCACCCTTTCTTATTTTCTAAGAACAAGCTTTTAACCAACATCACTGTAACCTACTCGAGTAGTCGTTATTGGTAAGTCACCCTATGTGACTAATAATATCTTTATAGGTAGCTAGGCGGTTATTAAGTAATTATATCTTAATTCTCTTATAGGGAGGCAAGAACTAGTTTTTAAAATTACGCAAGCTATTCCTATCTAGCTAGTAAAAATATTACTATTAACTTCTATTAGGTTCCTAGCTACCTAAAAATCTATAAAAATAAAATAGTAGATAAGTTATAACGAAGCCTTATAGGAAATACCACAGTGGACTTACTATTAGGCTAGGTATATAGATAAATAAGAAGTTAAAAATATAATAATAACTGGTGGAGTAGTTGCTCAATAGATTAGCTCCAATTATATTTTAAGATTTACTATAAAAAGAAGAACTATCTAGGTAGGGACCATGGTCCTTTAAATATATAATACTGCGCTTAGGAAATATACTAAGTACGTTAGTACGTTAGTACGTCGGTACGTTCCTTACGTTCCCATATTTCTACGTTCTTACGTTCTAAACTAGTAACGTAATCCATTATATAACTTAGTTACCCCTTATTCTATAGATTAACTAATTCTAACATCTTTTGCGTTACTACTACTAGCTTATTTATATCTTCCCTAAGTAGTTATACTACTACTAATATAAGGTCCGTAATACTATTCCCCTTCTTTTTATCTTTGTCCTTAAAGATATCTCATATCTCTAAGTTATTTACTAGAGGTATAGTATTCCCATTTTTAATTTAGTAATATTTATTATTTCTAAGACCTCCTATTAAATCTTCTATATCTAAGCGTTATACTTATATAATTTTAATAATTCTTTTATTAGGTAAAATTATATCTTCCTATTCTTATTATATAGAGAAGAAGTTAGTATATATTATAATCGCGGCTCTATCTAGTTGCTAACCTTCTTTCTATACTAAATATATAAAATTAAATATGTAATCGTCTTATAATATTTAATCTATCTCTAACGCTAAGTATACGTGTTTTATTACTCTTTATAAGCGTCTAGTACCTTATCCAACCCATTATAGGGTCTTAGATTTAATTCGCTGCTAAGAAGTTAGAAGACCAACTCTTAGCTACCTATAATAAAATTTAGTCCCTCCGCGATAAGTAAGATTGCGCCCTAGCTAAGTTCTAACGTCTTTATGCTAAAGAGTTATAAATACTTAATGCTTAACTGGCTGCTTACGCTTAACTGTCCTATTTTAAGCGGGTTTATAAAAGGATGCGTTTAAAGGAGTTAAGGCCTGCTAAATAAGGTCTTTATAAAATAGAAGAGAATAAAAGAAAGGATTTATATCTACTAGGGATAGAAACAACTGTAAGTAACGTAGTAGTTGCTCCTCTTAGGTCCCCCTTAGGTGACTTATTTTTTAGTAATTTTTCTTTATTAATATTACCTAATCTAATCTCTTCTAATACTTCTGCACCTTTTTTATAGCGTTTTATAGGTTGCTTAGTGCTTCTAGGCAGTCTTATTATACCCTATCCACTTAACCTTATACTATATTTTATTATTAATATCCTTATAACTAATAATTCTTAAAACTTCCTATTTATCTTCTTCTTAACCTCTATACGTATCTGCTTTATAAACTAGTAGTTTAATATCTCCGTATACTAGTTCTAGTATTATAATATATTATACAGAGTAGATCTTTATCCTTTTTAGTAAGTTAAGTCTATATATAATTTCCAAGATTTTTACTTTAATTATAAATAGTCCTAGTCTAATATGGTCCAACTTTTTACTTAATCGTTAACTTTTAAAAAATTTATATAGTAGCTATATTTTATTTCCCTCTTTAAGATCTAGTCCCTTAGATCTCTTAGCATTATAGTACCTTTTTATTCTTTCTTATACTAGTTTAGCTGTCTTTTTAAGGTATATATAAAGATTTATTAAGTTCTCTATTTTTTATTTAGCTATATTGCTTATTTTCTTTACTTAATATAGTAATAATGACGTCCTTAGCTCGTATCCATAATTTGCCTTAAATAGTAATATACCTATTTCTTCCTACGGCATTATATTATATATAAACTATATAACTAGTAATAACGCTACCTAATTATTTTGTGTATAATTAATATAATACCTTAAATACTGTTCTAACGTTTAGTTTAGTCTCTCTATTTAACTATCCGTCTATAGGCAATATACTATTAATATTACTGCATAAACCCCTTATTCCGCTAATAATACCTTTTAAAATACTACTATAAATCTTAGATCCCTATCCAATATAATCTTTATTAGTACTCTATGCCTTATAAATACTTCTTTAATATAGATTTTAGCTATATTTTCGGCTAAGATTTCTTTTATATATACTATAAAGTAGCCCTATTTAGTTAATTTATCCACTATTATAAGAATTATATTATATTCTTATCCGGTAATAGGATCTCTTAACTTTAGTAACTTTATAATAAAGTCCTATAATATAACCTCCTATAGTCTCTTAGGTATTTTAATAGGTTATAGCCCTCTATACGGCTTATACCTCGTTAGTTTATTTCTTTAGCAGTTTAAATTCTCTTTTATAACTTATCTTGCCAATCCCCAGATACTATTAACAATATATTCCTCTTAAAGTCTTAATACTAAGCCTATAGCTCTGTTATGTCCTTAAGTTATTCCCTTATAGAATTCTTTAATAAACTTTTTTACTATTGCCCTTAAAATATATATCATTTCTCTATTAATATAGTTCTTGTAACTTAGATCTTCTAGCTATACTTCTAGAATCCTCTATAATAATACACTCTCTAATACCTTATAGGTTTTTTCTTCTATAGTTACTATAATCTTAGAATAGTTAACGTAATCCACCCCTAAGCTGGCCATACCCCTAAGCTGGCCACCTCAAAACCTCACCAAAAATTAGAAAATTCATACTTTAATATCTTAACAACCACTTAATAATAAATTCTAAAAATTTAGATTTGGACTCTCAAATACACTCTATAGCTTCTATTAAAGTTACATAGTAATTAGTTCGGTGGTTTTTTAGTGGATTTTAAAATATTATAATTTAGGGGCTAAAACAAAGCCAAATTTCCATATCTTAAAAACAACTGAACTAATTACTATGCAACTTTAATAGAAGCTGCAAAGTGCATATAAAAGTCTAAATCTAAATTTTTAGAATTCATTATTAAGTGGTTGTTAAGATATTAAAGTATGAATTTTCTAATTTTTGGTGAGGTTTTGAGGTGGCCAGCTTGGCGGTATAGCCAGCTTAGGGGTGGATTACGTTATACCTAATTAAATTTATCCTTATCTGTGACGGTGCTAGAGCGCGTCACCTGCCAAATTCTGCCATATTCTGCCACCTGGCATACTGTCTGGTACTATCTGGTACTGTTTCTTACTGTTGGCTCGTCTACTATTGGCTCGTCTACTACTAGCGCCTTGGCGGCTCGCGCTACCTATTTGTTTATACTAGTCCTTGCGGCCACCTTTTCCTCTCCTTAGCTTAGTATCTTTATTAGATAGCAATCCATAAGCTTCGGTTTAGAGGCATTTATGCGAGCCATTATATTATCTTTGCCTAACGCTATACCTAACGGCTTATTATTGTTCTATAGTTCTGCATTTCTGCTTAATATGTCTACTCTTACGTTTTTAGTACCTTTAATATACTAAATTTTAAAGTGATATTCTGTAAGCATCTCTATCTATTTAACTTATCTATAATTAAGTTCTTTTGTAGTTAGGAACCCTATTAGGTTCTTATAATCCGTTTTAACTATAAATAGTTTCTTTATACCTTATAAGAATGCTTTCTACTCTTTAAGTACTGTAACTATACCTAATAACTCCCTGTTATAGATATTATAATTTAGTTCTAGTAGTGTTATTTTTCGACTATAATATGCTATTGGGTGCTATTTATTCTGGTATTTCTATAGTAAACATGCCCCTAGTGTAAAGTCTAATGTATATATTTTGACTACTGTTTCTAACTACGGTTAATAAATTTTAAGAATTAGATTCTAGGTAAATTACTCCTTAAATTCCTTAAATAGCTTCTTCTATTTACTACCCTATATCTATAGCTCCTCCTTCTTAATTAGTCTCGTAAATGGTTTAATATTCTTTAACTACTATATAATAAATCTTCTATAGTAATTATAGAATCCTAAAAACTATCTTAACTATATAATATTCTCTAGTTTTTGCTAATTTACTATAGCCTCTACTTTCTTTAGATCTATTCGGATCTTACTTAGTTTAATAATAAAGTTAACAAAATTAGTCTTCCTAGTAAAGAACTTATATTTCTTGATTACTACTAGCATCTTTTCTTTTTGTAGTCTTTTTAAGACCCACTTAATATATTCTCCGTGTTCTTCCTCGTTTATTAAGTAAATATTATTATTATTAAGGTGTTCTCCTAATACGCTATTAATTCTTTTCTAAAATATTACTAGTATATTTATAAGTCTAAAATATATTACTAATAGTTTGTATAGTCTTTCCATTAACATAAAGGCTGCCTTTTACTTATCGCCTTCCTTAATTCTAATCTAGTAGTATGTCTATCTTAAATCTATCTTTATAAAGATTTATACGTTACTAATCCTGTTCTAAATTTCGCTAATTAAGAATAAAGAGTACCTATCCCTTCTAGTAATGCTGTTTAACTATCTATAGTTAATACATATCCTAAGTTTTCCGTTTTTCTTAGGAATAAATAACACTGGATATTTTACTAATATCTATAACAGTCTAATATATCCCTTTTATAGATTCTCTTAAACAAACTCCTTTAATGCTTATAACTCTACTTTAGTCAGCTTATAGATTGGAAAGAACTTTAGACTAGTTCCTGGTTCTAATTCTATTTTATAGTTCTATACTATATATTCTAATAACCTCTCGCTTTATAGGCCCTATAGCCTTTTACTATACTTATAGTATCTCTTTAGTATATAACTTAAGCTTCGCTTAGTTTCTTCGTATATCGCGCTAACTTAGTACTATACTATCTTAGTTGCTTATTACGTCTTACGTTATTAAGTATCCCTAATATTAACTTAACCTATAATCTAATTAATCTTTAGATTATATTTCTGTAACTAAGGCATTTCTTATATTACCTTATTTATTCCTAACGGTAGAATATTAAAAGACATCGTAACTAGTCTTTCTTTAATAGTTATCTAAATAGGTCCTGTTTTAAGATTAATAATACCTCCTCTATAGGCTATTAGATCTCCTAAAATTATTATAAATAAATATAGATGTTCTTCCTACTTATATAGTAACCCTATCCTTTCCACTGTTACTAGTAATATATAGTTTCTTATTACTCCACTATCCACTAACGCTTTGAGCTTTTAATCTTGCCATTTAACTTATAAATTTAGGTATTGTTCTTAAATTCCTTTAAAGGTTTAAGGCTTTACTACTAGCTCCCTTTAGTCCCGTAGGTCTCTCCTTTTTCTAACTATTAGCTACTAGATCCTATTTATACTTAGTCCATTTTTAGCTAATACTTAGTTTACTTCTTTTTCTTAATATACCATAGATACGTATTCTTAGTATACTCCTACTACTATTATTTGTCTAAGCATTTTTCTATAAGGAATCCTTTTAGTTAAAGTATTAAGCTGTCTTACCCTTATACTTCTACTAGATACTAGCTATATATATACTTAGTATTTCTAAACTTCCTTTTATCTAGTGCCTAATATATTCTTATTAGGTACTTATAATATTTATCCTTTAGTGCCCTATATATATTATACATATTATCCATATATATAATCTATGCCAATATATAATATACTAAGTATCTTAGGTTAACTTATAGCTCGTCTTTATCCTTAAGTTTAAACCTCTATTATATTATTCTAAGTATTGCTGCGTTGTTTACTAGTACTAATATCTGTATTGTCTTTCTTTAGTCTACAGCTTGTTCCTCTAGGTTTTTTAATATTATAATTAAGGCTCCTTTAATATACTTTATCTGTCTTTCTAATATAGCCTAATCTAGTACGGCTTTCTTATCTAGCTATATACAAAAAAATTTCTACTTATCGTTTCTTCGCTGCCTATACTACTTTTAATATAGCTCTATAAGCATGTACAATCTATCTATAAGAAAATATCTTTTTATTACTGCGTTATTATAGCCTTTTATATATTGTTCTGTAAACCTAGTTAGAACTTTTAGGTTCCTTTCTTTTTCTAATTTACTAAGCTATTTAGCTCTTAGTATACCTGCCCTTAGCCTATTAGTAACCTTTTATATAAGTACTCTATCCCTTAAACAACCTAATAAAGTTAACCTTTAGTTTAACTTCTATTCTTACTATAAGGATTTATTGCCTAAACTTCTCTATAGTTTCTATCTTATTGCGTCTTATAAACAGGTTTTTGATATTATTATATTTGTCACGGGACACCTCCGTGACACCTTACACACGTCTATCTGTTTCCACCGTCTCGACCTCCATGTTAACGACTTAGTCAATTAAGACACATGACGGCAATCTGAGGCAATTTGCTATCACGTGATGGCAATCTACGGCAGTTTGCCGTCCTCCACCATATTCCGCCACATTCTGCTAAGTTCTGCTAGGACTATAACCTAAAGCCTATTCCGCCCTGTGTATATATTAACCAAGTAACCAAGTTAACAATATATACCCCTTTCCTCCCGTTCCTTACCTTCTTTCCTTATATAACGTCTTAACTTTATCACGCAGTTTATATATATAGCTTAATAATATCTACTTTGCTATATATTATTACCGCTTATGCTTACTCTGTGATACTATATTACGTTAACTTTATATACTACCCTTTAAAATGCAGAATAATTCTAAAGCCCCTATAATAGCCGCTGGCATTATATCCGCACTTTAAGAACAATTAGCAGAGATACAGAAGTCCTTTATAGACGCCCTTGCACAGAACTAAGCTACTTTAACTTAATAATAAGCTGATTAAGAGGCATGACACCTATAAATAATTAAGGACCTCTAAGAAGAAGTCCATACCCTTAAGATGCCTATACTAGGGCTCTAAGACTAAATGCCTTCTCTAGAGACAAATACGCGGGACAAGAGTCCTGAACCTATAGTAACCATTCACCCTAAACTAACTACTGCACCGCAATAATCTAAACAACTATTAGACCCTCCGATATTTACTAGTAAATAATAAGAACTCTAATTATTCCTAAGCCAGCTTAAAAATAAGCTAACTGGTAACGCTAACTGCTACTTAACTAAAGCTAACTAACTCTGCTACGCCCTAAGTTAACTAGGAGGAGATATAGCTAACCTTATTAAACCCCTTTAACTGAACTTAGTATAAAGCCTAGTTGTACTACTTAAAGCTATATATAGTAACCTAAACCGCTAAGCTACTGCTTAAAGGAAGATAAACTATATAACTTAAGGAACAAAAAGCTTCCCAGTATACTTCTCCAAATTTAACCGTTACGTAAAGGAAATAGGCTAGAATAACTCCGTACTAGTTAACAGCCTTATTAAGTCCCTAAGCCCTAAACTAAAAACCTCCCTAATAGGTGTAGACCTATAAGGAGCCCTTAACGCCTACGCAAACGTTATTAATAAACGGTATAATAATATAAAGATGTCTATTTAAAGCGAAGCCACGCCTCCTCCGAACAGCAACATCAATATCTATCACAATCAGCCTTTCGGCTTTTCGCTTTGAAATAAGGCTTATTTAATAGAGAATTTGTTGTTCATTCGTCTTATAGCCTTAATAATGCTATGCCGTACAGCGTTGTGTTGTCGTCGCGATAAAACGTCTTACCCCTTGGAGGATCGCGAAGTTTCGCGTCGCGTCTTTCCACAGCTGTTGATAAGTAGTCTTTCCTGACAATTTTTCCTATAGGGTTTTTAACAGGTTTTAAATTAACGCTTTCCAGCTTCCTCCTTGTTGTTAATGATACCCTATGGGCGTAAAGAGACGATATATATTCCTACTTCTATATTGGTTGTTGGGCGTAGGCCTTGTACCGCGGTACGCGTTATTGGGGGAATGAGTGCGTAATCATCTACTACTGCTTAAGATAGTAGAGAACCTACTGCAAGACAGCAGGCTGAGGCGAGATTACCCTCTCCTTAGGCCTACACCCTACGGGCGCAAAGAGAATATTAGTTATTGGGCGTAGGCCTTGTGCCGCTAGGTTCTAACGGTACGCGTTATAGGGGCAATGAGTATATAATTATCTACTATTGCTTGAGACAGTAGGACCTACTATTTAAGTAGGCTAAGGCGAGATTACCCTCTCCTTGGGCCTACACCCCCTAATATAATATATTATTTAAAGTATATCTCTGCAAGCAAGTGAATAGATAAAGATGTCTATTTAAAGCGAAGCCACGCCTCCTCCGAACAGCAATATTAATATCTATTACAATTAGCCTTTTGGATTTTCGCTTTCCTACCCTCCACCCTATAGATAGTTTTGCAGCCTCTTAGGCTTGCGGTAGGCCTAAGGGGGGCAATAAGTGTGTAATTATCTACTACTGCTTGAGATAGTAGGACTTACTATTTAAGCAGGCTGAGGCGAGATTACCCTCTCCTTGGGCCTACACCCCCTAATACAATATATTATTCAAAGTACATCTCTGCGAGCAAGTGAATAGATACTACGCCTAATACTAAAGTCTACTCCTTAATATAATACGACAGCTCCGTAAATGTCCGCTAAGTTATTATCTTAGCCTAAGCACCCTAACGCTATAGATATTAATATAGGGACCCTAGGATACGCTCCACTAGGGTCCCCTAAATAAAAATAATGTATTAAGCTAGGCCTTTACTTTAAATGCGGAAGTAAGGATTATATCTTAAAATACTGCTTTGTCCCTATACCTTAATATAACTTATAAATAGCCAACACTAACAACTGTTTACTATATTAATCCTCCAGTTACCGCCCCTAATCTTTATTTGGCTCCAACTTTGTATCTAGTAAGCACCACTTATAAGGACGAAGTTATAACTAACGTTCTATAGGAACCCCTTCCTACTTACCACTAAAAGGTATATCCTGGAGTTAAGTCGCTCTCTAGGACAGCTATATTACAGGATCTTGTTAAATGCATTAGATGTTATAAAACCTAACTCTTAGGATTATAGTATAACTATTAACTGCCGTTTTTAGCAGAAAGGTTAATAGGCTAATACTTAAGTCCTAATTAATATAGGAGCTAGTGGTATAGGATTTATTAATAAAATCTTTATATAAGATAATAGGTTTACCCTAATACCCCTTAACCGGCATATTAATATATTTGGATTTAATGGCAAACACACTGTCTTAGGCTGTATTACTTATATAGTGGCCCTAAGACTCTGATACCTAAACCATAAAGAATTAATTAAGCTTTTTATAACTACCCTAGGTTACCTAATAATCCTTAGACAACCCTAGATAAAGCTATATAAGGTAACTATTAATTGGGACAACCTTAAGCTTCTATTTACCGCCTCCCATTGCAAGCAGAAGTGCCTTATAACTTACTACTTAGACTCTAAACCAAATTCTAAAAAATCTACTAGAATCCATCAGTCTAAAATTTCTACTAATATCCACCCTATACCTAAAAAGTCCACCTAATTCCACCTACCTAAGAATTCCACCAAATTCCACTAATATAAGATTTCCACTAACGTCTACTAAGAACCCGGAAATAATATATAACTATATAAACTAACTCTAACTGCTGCACCCTAAACTAAGTAGAAGCTTAAGCTTAATATATAAAAGTACCAGAAGAACTAGTATTCTACTATAAAAAGGACACTTAAAGAACCCAAACCTAAATCTAACACTAACTTTGTACCTAATACTAAACCTAAACCTAAACAAGAAACCACATAAGAAACTAAGAATAATTTGAGCTTGCTTAACACCTTAAATATCTATATAATTGGAGCTACTCCACTAGTATAACTTGCCAGGAAACCGGAATATATAATCTTTACTGTTATAATAGCTGATATTAAGAAGGCCTTAGCACTAAAGAAGTATACTAACCCCACCATAAAAGTACTAGTAGAATACCATAATTATCTAGATATATTCTTATAAAAGGAAGCCAACAAGCTACTAGAATGCCGTCCATATAATTATAAGATTATTAAAGAAGGAAAACATCCTAGATTTGGACCCTTATATAGGATGTCCTAAAACGAACTCTAGGTACTATAGAAGTACTTAGATAAATATCTAGATAAAGGATTTATTAGAGCAAGTTCTTTACCTATAGCCGTACTAGTAATCTTTATTAAGAAACCTAGCGGCGGTCTGCGCTTCTGTATAGACTACTAAGCTCTTAACGCTGTTACCGTTAAGAACTAATACCTAATCCCGTTAATCTAAGAGACACTAAACTAATTAAGTAAGGCTTGCTTCTATATAAAGCTTAATATTATCCACGCATTTAACCGCCTTTATATTGCGAAGGGAGATAAATAGCTTACTGCATTTTGTACTTAATACGGACTATTTAAATACTTAATAATGCTATTTGGCCTTATAAACGCCCTAAGTTTATTCTAACACTTTATAAATAATACCCTACGTCTATACCTGGACGTCTTTTATACTACTTATATTAACGACATCTTAATATATAGCAATAGTTTGGCTAAATACTAAAAATATATTAAACTAGTCCTATAAGCCTTGCGCGGAGCTAGCTTACAATTAGATATAGATAAATGTAAGTTCTATAAAACGGAAGTCCTATACCTTAGACTTATTATTTCTATAGATGGCGTATAAATAGACCCTAAGAAAGTTGAAGTAATTATAAACTGGTAAGAACCCAAGAATGTTAAGGATATAAGGGCCTTTATAGGCTTTGCCAACTTCTACTAATAGTTTATTAATAACTTCTCCGCCTTAGTCTTACCCCTTATAGCCTTAACCTAAAAGGATAAAGCCTTTATCTTTAATAAGGAATATAAGAAGGCCTTTGCTTATCTAAAGGTTATATTTACTACTATACCTATACTTTAATACTTTAACCCAGACTAAATAAGTGTTATAAAAGCTGACTTATCTAATTACGTTACTAGAGGCATTCTGTCTTAATATAATAAGGAAGGAGTATTGTACCCTATAGCATACTTTTTAAAATAACTAAGCCCAGCCGAATGTAATTACGAGATCTATGATAAAGAATTACTGGCTATTATTAGATGCTTTAAGTAATAGCGACTAGAACTAGAAGGAGCTAGATTCCTAATTAAGGTTTTTAGCAATTATAAGAACTTATAGTACTTCACAACTATAAAACAGCTAAGCCACTATTAAGCCTACTGGTTAGAATATCTATCCTAATTCCAATTCTTAATTATATACCACCTAGGTGTTTAAGGTTAAAAACCTAATGCCCTAACTTAACGTTTACAAGACACAATAGTATAGGAAGAAGCGCGCGCCTATTATAATTAAACCCTAATTTGTCCTAAATTATTTAATCCCCAAGCTAAAGACCTTATAGTATACATCCTTAAAATAACTAATTAATGAATTAAATAGATTATAATTGATAAATACCTAAATAATAAGTTTATCTAAGAGACACTTAAGCTAATTTAAGATGGCGTTAGACGCTCTAAAAAGATCTCTCTAAGTAAATATAAAGCTCGCGGAGACTGCTTATACTACTAGAACCGCCTAGTTGTCCTTAATTACAATAAACTTAAGCTTAAGCTCCTTAAACACGTATATAATCTACTAGTAGCCGGCCACCTAGGCTAAGGGAAAACCCTAGAACTACTCTAATGGGAGTACTACTAGCTAAATATGCATAATATAACATAAAGGTACGTCTCTAGCTGCCATACCTGCTAATAAGCTAAAGCTTCGCATAAGACGTATAACGGCTTTTTAAAGCTACTGCCTATTCTAGACTGAAGATGGAAGGATATCTTAATTAACTTTGTTGTTGATCTCCCCTTAAGTAAAAACTATACAAATATTATGGTAGTTATAGACCGACTATCTAAAATAAGACACTTAATCGCCTGTCCTAATATATTAACGCCTACTATTGCCTAACTGTTCCTGGATTATATATGGAAACTCTATAGACTCCCTAAAACAATTGTCTCTAATAGAGGCAGATAGTTTATCTCTATATTCTAGAAAGAACTAACTACCTAACTCTACATTAAAGCACTATTATCTACGACATACTACCTAAAAACGGATGGTTAAATAGAATGTGTAAATGCTATAATAGAATAATATATTCGGATATATACGTTGTATCTGCAGGACGACTGGATAGACTAGCTTGTATTTGCTGAGTTTATAGTAAATAACTCCGTCTTAGAAACCATAAAGGTCTCCCTATTCCTAGCTAACTACGGCCAGCACCCGTAAATAAGTTTTAAACCCTTTAGTAATATTCCTTGCCTAGCTTATTAAGCCTTATAAGTTGCAGAAGTAAACAAATTTATAAAGAAGATGGAAGAACTATAGGAGTTCCTTACTAATAAAATAACATAGGCCCAGTCTGTCTATAAAGCCGTAGTAAATAAGAACTGAACCCTAGCACCAGCTTACCAAATTGGTAACTTTGTCTGGCTAGATATAAGAAATCTAAATACAAAATAACCTACTAAGAAACTTAATTGGAAGAACGCCGGCCCTTATAAGGTTAAAAAAGTTGTCTCTCCTTATGCCTACCAATTAAAGCTCCCTGATATGGTTAAAATCCACCCCGTATTCTATATGTTAGTCCTCTGCCCTACCGCCCCTATATTGGACGCCCTGCCTAGACAGATCTAAGACCCTCCCCTACTAGTTAAAGTGGATGGCGAGGATAAGTATCTTGTTAAAAGAGTTAATAATATTAAGTATAATAAACGGAAACGTAAATATATATACCTTACGAAATGGAGAGGCTTTACTAAGCCCTTATAGGAACCTGTTAACTCTATAGGACTTATATAAGCTACAGAAGACTTTTACAAACTCCACCTAGAACTACCATAGCCCTATCTCGCAGAAGCTTGAGTTTAAAGGGGGGGTACTATTACGGGACACCTTTGTAACACCTTATACATATCTACCTGTTTTTACTGTCTTAACCTCTATATTAATAACTTAGTTAATTAAAACACATAACGGCAATTCAAGGCAATTTGCTATTATGTAATGGCAATCTACGGCAGTTTGCCGTCCTCTACTATATTCCGCCATATTCTGCTAAGTTCCGCTAGGACTATAACCTAAAGCCTATTCCGCCCTGTGTATATGTTAACCAAGCAACCAAGTTAACAATATATACCCCTTTCCTCCCATTCCTTACCTTCTTTCCTTACGCAACGTCTTAACTTTATTACGTAGTTTATGTACATAGCTTAATAATATCTACTTTGCTATATATTATTACCGCTTGTGCTCGCTCTGTGACAATATTTTTTAATTATAGTATCAACTTTTTAACCTTTAGGCTAAATACTACGTTTACCTAAAATTACTATAGACCTTATTTATTCTTTAAAATCTTGGCTTTCTAGAAATCTTTATTCCGTATTTATATAAAACGCTTTAAACTAAGCTACTACTCTTTTCTATTAGTTTTTGTCTATTATAGATTCTTAGGTTTCTCTTATTTCTTTTAAAAATCTTAAGCCTATGACGGGCTTGTATAAATGCTTCTAAACCAAAGCTTATAGATTGCTACTATATAAGAATACTAAGCTAAGGAGAAGAAGAAGTCTGTTATAGACTAGCAAGATATAAAGGGGTCGTTAAGGCGTTAGTAGTAAGCGAGCCAATATAGTGTCGGCAGAATATGGCAGGATTTGGCAGAATTTGGCAGAACGTAGCAGGTGACGCGCTTTAGCATCGTTATATTACCCCCCCCCCTTCCCAAAAAAGCCTGCCCTTAGGCTTTGTCCAAGTTCTTTATTGTTATTTAGATTGTTATAGTTATCTAACCCTTCCTCCTAGCATTTAATCTAGCTGTCTAGTTTACGTAGTAGTCCAGGGAGGTCTAGGTAGGCTAGGTAGAAATCTTATAGCTTATAGAAAGAGTACTTAAAATTAGATATAGGGTACCATTTTAGATCTTTATCGTAATCTACCTAGCTCGCATGGTATTTTAAGGTACTACAGTTCTTCTTAACTGCTAGGATCTTTTCAACTTCCTATTCCTTATCCTCTGTAATCTAAATTGGTAGTAGGGAGTCGTTATACTATCTAGGCAATAGGTTGTCCACGGCCTTCCGCAGTTGGTTTAGAGAGAAGATAGGGTAGATCTTTATTAATTTTAGTAGCTTAGCCCTAAAAGAGTGCCCTTTCTTTTTAAGGATTTTGTAGGGGCTAGCTATTTAGTGGTCTAGTTTATAACTCGGCCTTAAGGTCTTCTAGTTTTTTATTAATACCTATACCTTATCTCCTACTTAAAAGTCTACCTCGCGGCAATATTAGTTTACGTTGGCCTTTTTCTTCTTTTGTGCCCCTTTTATAACTACTTAGGCAGTCTTTTAGGCTCTATGCATTCTCTTAGCGAATATCTGGGCCTCTTTATAGCTAAGGTGTTCGCGGGCCGTTATAGGTCCTATAGGTCTATCCCAATTAAAGGACGTTTATGGCTTATATCTATAGAGTAACTTAAATAGCAATATTCTTATGCTGTTATAAGGGAGCGTAAGCTATGCGTAGTCTATTATAGGTAGTAGTTCTAACCAGTTATCTTAGTAGTAATTAATAAAGGAACGAAGTTACTAGTTAAGGTACTAGTTTATAATCTTAGTTTAGCCGTTGGTCTAAGGGTAAAATATAGTAAAGATCTTAATCTTAATCCTAATAATATAGTAGAATTCGTCCTAGAAGTCTAATATAAACTAGGGTCCATAGTTAGAGACAATTAACTTAGGAGCACTATAGATCCGATAAATGTTATTAATATATATGCGGGCTATATTTTTTATAGTTATAGTTTTAAAGCAAGGGAGGGAAATGGCTTACTTACTTAGTTGGTTAACTACTATAAAGGCCATATTATAGCCATATTTATCCTTTAGGAATAATTTAAAGTCTATTATAATATACTGCTAAGAGTGTTTAGGAACTGGCAGTGGTTATAACTATTTAGGGGTTCAATCCCTAGGGGTACTTACCTATTTATAAGCATAATAATTCCTAATAAATTGTTCTATATTAGATAGGAGTCCTTGCCAGTAGTAGCGAGGCACTAATAGTTGGTAGGTTTTATTTTGGCTAGGGTATGCTATAGAGACTTAATAGTAAGCTTTATAGATTAGCTCTATTTATAGGTTGTTAACGTCTAAAACTATACGCCGTCCTTAGTATAAGAGCAGTCTGTCTTTTATTTCTAAATTAGGGTTGCTTTCTATAGCTTAGTCGCGGAGGGCTTTTAGGGATTTGGCTATACGGTTTATAATTAGGATACGATTAATTAGTTCTATTAGTTTATTTAAAATCTTTCCTTTTATAAGTGCTAGCTTATTCCGTTCGGAGCTTAGTTCCTTAAGGATATATAGGTTAAGCTATTTGGGATAGAGGAGGGCATATATCCGGTACTAAGCCTTTAGCTTATTCTATAGTTCTATATCTTATTCTCTTTAGGTAAGGGTATTAGCTTTAAAATTTTGCCTACTAGGGCGGTATATAATTATATAAAAAAATTAGGAGAGTATTTTAGCCTATTGGACCTACTAACTAGTAAGCTGTTTTATTATTATAAAATACTTAAGGGCTTTATAATTAGTATAGACTTTAATCTAAGAGTCTATGCTTCTAAGCTCTGCGCGCCACTAGGATAATAATTATATAATAACTAGCATTTTCTTATTGTATACCTTATAGTTATACTTAGCTAGGGCTATTATCTTTAAGAAAAATGTAATAGGGTACTTCTCGCTATTTAAGTATAACTATAAGAGAATCCCCGTTACTACTCCGTTGGAGGCGTCCATTTTTAACATTAATTTAAGGTCTAGGTTATAGTAACGGAGAACTAGAAAGGAGGCAAGTCAGTCTTTTAACTCCTTAAAAGCCTCTATATAATTATTATTAAAGATAAAAGGCGTGTCGTTCTTAGTTAGTTGTATAAGAGGCTTAGCTATAACCCTATAGTTACGGATAAACCGGTAGTAAAAGTTATAGAAGCTAAGAAAGGACTGGATGCTTTTTATAGTATAGGGGTTTTTCTAGTTACGTATCGCCTTAACCTTCTTAGGGTTAACTTAAATTTTTTCTATACTAACAATAAACCTAAGGTACTTTGTTTATTTTACTCCGAATTCGCATTTTTTAATATTAACCTATAGACCTATATTCCGCAGCCTCCCTAGAACCTTTTTAACGTGAACTTAGTACTTAAGTTTATTGTTTAAGTATATAAGAATGTCGTCTAGATATACCGTGTAGAATTTATTAAGGTAGTTAAAAAGAATATTATTTATATACCGTTGGTACGTAGCTGGCCCATTTATTAGTCTAAAAGGAAGGACTTTATATTTATAAGAACCGTAGTAGGTACGAAACGTTATTAGATCCTTTAATATAGGGTTTATTCTAATTTAGTAAAAATCTTGGCGGATATTAAGCTTTATAAAGATTTTAGCTTAGCTTAAATATATAAGGGTTTTATTAATTAAAAGAAGAGGGTAACAATCGTTTTAAGTAATAGCGTTTAGTTTCTAATAGTTAATGCAAAAGTAGTGTGACGGCGCTAGGACGCGTCACCTAGTCAGGGGTTCGCTTACGACTTAGCATATATATATAGACGTGACCTCACCACCTTCTCTTGCTCCTTACCTTAATATCTTTATAATACAGCATTCGTTCGCTTTATCTTAGAAGCATTTATTTAAGTCTTTGTCAAGACATTTATTTAATAGTTCGAGCCGTCACAAGTAGAGGCCTTTATTAGGTTTCTTTATAAAACAGAATAGGGGAAGTAAAAGAGGCCTAACTTGGTTTAATAAACCCTTTATAAAGGTTATTAATTAAGTACTACTTTACAGCTTTTAGTTCTTCTATAGTTTACTAATACAGAGGGCTATAGCCTAGAGAGTTATTGGCCTCTAATTAAATCTTATAATTATAGGTTTAGTGGGGAGGTAGTATATCTAAAGCTACTTTTAAGAACGCGTCCCTATAGTCTAAGAGGTAAGTAGGGAGGAGGCGCTTAATTAGTTCTTTATTAGTTTTCTCTACTAGCCCTTTTTTCTTTTAGTTAATAATCTAGTTAATTTTGTATAAGCTAGTTATAAAGACTTCGTTATTCTTCTAATATATATTAAAGTAAAAACCTATAGTACTAATTGCCGCGATATCTACTATAGGGGTATTATATAGTAGTAGGAGTGTCCGTGGCCTTAGGAGCCTTTAGTATGTTAGCATTATCCTTACTCTTTTTAGCTCTTACTGCATCCTTTAAAGGTTATCTTTTATATCCTATTAGTACGTTCTCTTCTATATTAGCCAGGTTTCCGCAATTTAGAGGTTGTCTATATCACTATTTATTCTACTTCTATAAGTAGAGTCCTCCTTAACTATATGCTTTAGGGGAGTATTTTTATTAGTATAGAGTTCCTACTAGCCTTATGGTAGGTATCTTTTTAGGTAAAGACTAGGTCTTAGTTTCTAATATCCTATTAATAAATAGGGTTAGCCTTCGCGGCTAATATCTTATAGTTAGTCCGAATTTCTCTAATAAAGGAGGGTAATTTTAGTCTGCTCTCTAGCTAGACAAACTGTCTTTATTATATATTTAGCTAAATATTAAAGTAGGATATCTATTTTTGGCTAAGGATTATATTATAAGAACTTAGGTCTAGGATATAAAGGGAATACTAAACTAGCATCGTCTATGTTACGGCGCTAGTGGAAAACGGTGGATCTTGGCAGACGTGGATTATGGTAGACGCGAGTCACGTGACTTAAGGACCGTATAAAATATTAAGCGGCGCTGCTATTCTTCTCCTTCCTTTCTCTAGCTTTAGATCCTCGTTTATAGACAATCCAATTATACAGGCTTGCATACGACCTTCTTACTATACTCGTGCCTTAATTAACTAAGTCGCTAACATTATCTAAAGCTCATACTACTCTTTCTTCCTAAGAAGGAACTCAAATATATCTATAAGGCCACAAACAGGACAAGAATAAAAGAACAGGACCCTAAGGACATCACCAGGACTATAAGGACAGGACAGAACCCTAAGAACCAAAAGAACATAAATAGAACGCGAAACCTAAGAATAGGACACGCACGGACCAGAACTCCTAGAAAAATAAATAAACACTAGAAATTACCTAATACCCCTACCACTATACCAAGAAACACAGCAGCTGGCAAAGCCGCTGTAGGACCCGCAAATACCTCCAATAGTAAAACAGTTGCCGTCTCGACCCCCTAGGAAGAACTTGTAGCAGCCAATACCGAAATTAAATGGCTTTGAGAGCTGCTTAAAACCAAAGACACCCCTACACCTAGCAAGAAGTCATTAGACACCTACAGACTTACTATAGTCCTTAAGGCCCTAGCCCAATGTACAGCATTAGCATCGTCGTGGTCCGCGAAGGTCGCGGACCCCCTATTACTTACGGACGGAACTGACCCTATATTTAATAATTAGAAGCTTTAACTGCAAGACAAGCTTAAAGTTAATATGGACCACTTCCCTACTGCTTAAGCTAAAATAGCCTACGTCTTCGGCTGTACTGGTGGGGACGCACAGACGTATTTACGTCCGCGATACGCCTAGGACTTAGCAGACCCCTTCCTCTCTAGAGAAGAGATAATTAACCACCTATCTTCTATTTATAAGGACCCCTTTAAGATACAAAACACCCGCCTTAATTACAAAGCCCTTAATATAAAAACGATAGAGACCTTTTTAGCCTTCTAGACCCGCTTTCTATACCTAGCTAGCCAAGCCTAAATTCCCTATAAAGACCTAATACTAAACCTCTTTAACAAGCTCACCCTAGACCTATAGCGCGCCGTACTACCAGTTTTTACTACTGTACAGACGCTAAAGGTACTTATAGACTACTGCCTGGCTATTAATTAAGGCCTCTACCGAATTAAGGCACAAGCTAAGCGGTACAAAGCCAGAAACTCTTCAAACCAGACCACAAGCGCTATAAGAACGGCCCATAGTGCCCTAGCACAATCGGCAACTCCTACAGCACTAGCCGTATAGCCCGCCGTCAATTTAACAGCTAGCCGCGCAGCTAGCCCTACTGCGGGTCCAGCGCATACTTAGCCTACATACAGCGACCCCTATAGATAGGCCTTTAGCAATTAAGGAGCTTACTTCTTATACAGCCAAAAGAACTACTTCGCCAAGGACTGCCTAACAAAGGCAAAAACAGACGAGGTTCTGTTAATACAAAAGGACAGCATAGAGTTAGAAAAAAAAGAACCCTAGAGAAAGACTCCTCTCTAGGGTTAAAAGGGATCGATATATTATATATTAATCTGGGTTGGCTAGTTAGTAGAAGAAGCTGCACTATCCCTTATACTTTATTTTGCAATAGATATTAAGTTTTAACCTCTGCTTTAGCTAACTCTGGAGCGAATGCCTTTGCCTTAATAGACACTCAGTGCGCCGTAAAGCTAGCCGAATTTTTAAATGCGCCCCTTAAGGAACTGCCTAAACCAGTTCCTATTCGCGGGTATAATAGAAGAATAGGGCCACCTATTATAACTATCTTATAGATCTACCTCCGTGTTAATAGACAAAGGTAGTATAATATCCCCTTTCTTATTACGGACCTAGGAAGCCATAATATAATCTTAAGAAGAAAATGGCTAGCCTATTTAGGCTTACAGCTTGATGTACGGAATAGATAGCTCCTCTAGCCTAAATCCCTACCCCTAACCCCTTCCTTTATAAAAGAAATCAGTATTACAATGGAGAACCTTATACGGCCCTAGATTAATACTATCTACCAAGCCAATGCTATGCGTAGAGACCAGGCCTTTAAGAAAGACGTACAGCTTAATCCACAACGGATTTGTATACTACGCCGCCCCTAGACTACCTATGTTACGCTACCCGCACCAGAGACCTAGGAAATCAGTAGTAACCTAGCCAAGTCCCCTATAGAGAACTTAGGCCCTACGCAGCTATAAAGGAAGGCTAGAAACACCGGACGCTATACTAAACTAATAGACTAGAAGGACAACTTATAGAAAATGGAACGTAAGCTAAGGAAGACTATAAACCCCATACTACAAAATACGGCCTAATAAAAGTCCGTAAAGAAACCTACGGACCTTCCCCTAGTTGATATCTGCTGTATTGGCGCTGTAGGATTCTACCAGAACTTAATCCAACCTAATACTATTACCTTTACTACCAGCTTATATAAAATTGATTAAATAATTAAGGAAAAGAAAAGCGAGCTTAGTGGACAGGAAGGTAAGCTTACGGATAAGGAGCTAGTAGAATAGAAACTACCCCATTAACACTGGAAATACAAGGACGTATTCTCAAAGGCAGCATCCGATATGCTTCTGCCTTACTAACTATACAACCACAAGATCGAGATCAAGCCAGACAAGGAAAACACCCTCAGCTATAGCCCCCTTTGTCAGCAATCTACTGCCGAATTATAGGCTACAAAGCAATATCTTATTAAGAACCTAGATAAGGGCTTTATTAAGCCTAGCAGTTAAGTCCCTTTCGCCTTACCAATTCTCTTTATTAAAAAGCCAAACGGAGGACTTTGTTTTTGTATTAACTACTATAAGCTAAATAATATAACCCACAAGGACCGCTATCTACTACCCCTACTTAATAAGACACTGGCCTAAATAAGTAGAGCTAAAGTTTTTACAAAGCTTAATATCCGCCAGGCCTTTTACCAAATTAGGATAGACCCCGGATCCGTAGATCTTACTATATTTTGGACTCGTTATGGATTATATAAATATAAGGTACTTCCTTTTGGACTAACTAACAGACCGGCTACGTACCAGCGATATATAAACGATATACTCTTTAACTACCTTAACAACTTCTGCACAGCCTACCTAGATAATATTATAATTTACTCTAAAAATAAGATGGAATACGAGGAGCATATCTATAAGGTTCTATAACAACTCTATAAGGCTGGTCTACAGGCCAATATTAAGAAATTAGAATTTAGTGTTAAGCGTACAAAGTACCTAGGGTTTATTGTCAGTATAAACGGAATTAAGGTAGACCCAGAAAAGACGGCCGTAATTAACCAGTAGGAACCCCCACGGACCATAAAGGGGGTATAGTTATTCTTAGGTTTTTATAACTTCTACTAACGCTTTATTAGGAACTACGGAAGGGTTGCTCGGCCTCTTAACCGCCTTACCTAAAAAAACCAACCCTTCTACTTTGACACCGCATGTAGGCAGGCCTTTAATAAGCTTAAGAAACGGCTAATCTCCGCTCCTTTACTCGCCCACTTCCACTTAGAACGACCCTTAATGCTAGAAACCAATGCCTCAGATAGCGTAATAGCTAGCGTTTTTTCCCAGAAGCAACTAGACGGAGAATAGCACCCTATTATATACTACTTAAAGACCATAATAGATGCCGAGCTAAATTACCCTATCCACAATAAAGAAATGCTAGCTATTATCTCTAGCTTTCAGTACTGGCGCATATAGCTATAGGGGACTCCTAAGCCTATCCAGGTAGTTTCGGATCACAAGGCCCTAGAATACTTTATAACAACCAAGGAACTTACGGCCCGGCAAATACGCTAGGCGGATATCCTATCCCAGTTTAGCTTCCTAATTATATACAAGCCAGGCGCTACTAACCGCGCAGACGCCCTTATAAGGCGTAAACAGGACCTAGACAACCAAATAGCTGCGAAGATTATATTATATACCCAGACACTACTACGACCAGAGTACCTTGACCCCCGGATACAGGCAGAACTAAGTACAGACTCCTTAGGCGCCGAGATATATCCTATTAACCCCTTAGGATTTGACCTTATCAATAAATTGCTATAGACAAACCGTACAGCCTCTTCTCTATAGGAGTACTATAAAAAGGCAAAGAACGTTACCAGCCCCTAGTCCCTTAAGAATGGATTACTTAAGCATCAGGAACGGCTAGTAGTAGCAAAGAAACAGAACTTACGGACTTAGCTTATTATTAAAGCACATACCTAGGTCTCTACGGCCCACCCTAGAAAGAATAAGACCCGTAAAATTATTAGTAACCAATATTACTAGCCCAAAATGGTTACGGACATTGACCGCTATATACGGAACTGCAATGACTACTATAGGTCTACAATTCCGCGAGACAAGACCCTAGGACTATTAAAGCCACTCCCGATACCAGAACGCCCCTAGCAGTATATCTTTATAGACTTCCACAAGCTGCCTACAGACCGTAACGGATATAATATGGTAATAATCCTAGTCAACCGTTTTAGCAAGCGCCCGTTCTTAATCCCCTGTCACAAGGATATTAATGCTAAGGAGGTAGCCCAACTATATATCTATTATATCTACCAAATTTACGGACCACTAGATACTATTATATCCGACCATAGGCCGCAGTTTATATCGGCCTTCTAAAATAAGTTTACTTAGATCCTTAGCATTAAGCTAAAGCTTTCTACAGCATACCACCCCCAGATAGACGGTTAGATAGAGATTATAAATCAATACCTAGACCAAAGACTCCGGCCCTTTATTAACTACTTTTAGGATAACTAGGGCGAACTACTACCCCTAATAGACTATGCCTAGGCAACCCTACCCTATAACTCCATAGGGTTTGCACCTATTCAGCTAGAAATAGGATATTTACCCTATACTAGCTTCGACTGGAATAGACCAGAAGGCCCACAGACCATACGCGAAAAACTATCTTATAAGGAAGCCTAGCAATACGCCAAACGCCTAGAAGAAGCCTGGATAGTAGCCTATAAGAACCTAGAAAAGGCCCAGAAATCGATAGAACAGCAGGCAAATAAGCATAGGCGCGAGCCTAACTTTACTATAGACAATAGGGTCTGGGTTACGACAAAGAACTAAAAGACAGAACGGCCTAGCCGCAAGCTAGACTATAAGATAGTAGGACCGTATAAGATCCTTAACAAAGAAGGCAACTTATATAAGGTTAAACTCCCAGACTCAATTAAGGTTTACCCTATCTTTTCGCCAGATAAGCTACGGAAGGCTATAAATAACCCACTACCTAGACAAAAGAATGAGCCTCCCCTGCCAATTTAAGTTAATGGCGACGACAAATAGGAAGTTAATAAAATACTAGCCTATAAACTAGTACGAGGAACGCTACGATACCGTGTCTAATAGAAAGGCTACAATCTAGACCCAACCTAGTACCCCGCCTAGAACTTTATAGGCTGCCCCCAGAAGCTTAAAGAATTCCATAACCAATACCCTAACAAACCCAGGCCCCCAAAGTACCTTAACGGGTGGATGGAGTGCTAGTATAGCAAAGACGATAGGCTGCCTATTAAGCATAAAGATAAGAATACCCCATAGATATAATACGGACATACAAAGCCTAAGGGCAGGCTTTTTCGGAGGGGGGGTAATGTTACGGCGCTAGTGGAAAACGGTGGATCTTGGCAGACATGGATTATAGTAGACGCAAGTCACGTGACTTAAGGACCGCATAAAATATCGAGCGGCGCTGCTATTCTTCTCCTTCCTTTCTCTAGCTTTGGATCCTCGTTTATAGACAATCCAATCGTACAGGCTTGCATGCGACCTTCTTGCTGTGCTCGTGCCTTGATTAACTGAGTCGCTAATAGTCTATTAATAGTAATATATAGCTTTAGGATATAAGTAACCAGCTTACTGGCTTAGCTGTTATAGCCTTTTACTTAAACAGGCTTCTCTAGTTAGGTAGTATTTATATTTAAGAACTTAGCAACGTTATTTATATAAGCAGTATTTATAAAGGCAAAGCCGTTTGCTCTAGTATTAATAAGGGCAGTTATATTGACTTTATATCTATTTTAAGATACTATATATAGAACTATAAAGTGTTTTCCACCTATTAGCTAACTTGGATTAATCTTTTTATAATTAATAGAATATTTTAGGGGGGAGTCTTTTTCTAGGGGTTTTTTTTTTCTAACTTATTAAACGTTTCTTCTCCCTCTATTTCCTTAATATTACCTATATCCTTTAGCTCTAAGCAGGACGTAGTAAAGTAACTATCCTTTCCGTAATTAAAGCACATAACCATAGCAGGGTTAATTAGAGTGTTATAATAAGTATTAGCTAAAGGCATAGTACGCGGCAAGTTAGGTAAGGCTTGCTAGTAAGTAGTTATAACCACTTTTAGTATAAGGGCGGTTATAGTTTACCTTCCGGCGCTAGCTCCTATTAGTATAGTAAATAGGTTCTGGTCGCTATAGAACCGCTTTAGTTAATTAGAATAAATATTAATTTATTTTAGTTCTAAATCTAGCAACAAATATTAGGCTGCGAGTTTTTAGTAGGTTAGTAGGTTATTTAAGGCTACTGCGATTTTCTCTTATAGTTAAACTGTTAGCTTATTATATAGGTCTAAACGGTAGTTCTTAGGGAGAACCTAGCCTTTGCCTACTAGGTATAAGAATTAGGTCTAGAACTTAGTAAAGAATTAGTTCGGTTTTATTATTAGGCGGTTATAATTATAATAAGCATCCCGTACTTTATTTGGATTAACGTAGATAGTAGCTAGATACTATATTATCTTATTAATAAATATAAACCGAACAGGTAACTTGTCTTTAAACTTAGCTTAAAGGTATTACTAGGTATCCCTAATTGTTTAACTAAAGAGGTAGAGTATTTTAGCTTCCTTAGAGGGGAAATAGTTATAGTTAACGCGGAGCTTTTCTTGTATTTAAATCCTCTAATTTTTAAAGGTAGGGTCTATCCCGTTAGATATTAGTTAAGGGGTAAAGAGCTTAACAGACTTTAATTACTTTATTATTATATTTGTACTCTCTAGTATATTATATTTAGTTAAGTAAATGGGTTAACTAAGACTTTATAAAGGGGAGGCTAGGCTATTTTGTAAAGTAGTAAGGCTTTTTAGGATATCCTTTAGTCTCTTATATACCTTAGGTTTAAAGACGATCGACCTTCTAATTAGCTGTAAGGGCTTAAATCTGCTTGTATATATCTATAATGTTATTATTATCTTTAATTTCTGATTCTAACTAGATCTTATATTCCTTTTAGATAAAGATAGGTCTTTTAAATAAGCTCGCTTTAGGTACTATTATTGGCTTTCTAAGGTTTATTGGAATTATATAATTTGGTTTTAATTCCGGGGTTCTTTAGGGGTATAGGTTAAGTACAGTCTGGCCTATAAAGTGGGATATTATTAGGGCCTTCTTAAGCGTAGTAGTGTAAGTTTTAATGTTTAAGTATAACGCGTTAACGCGTTATTGTAGACGAAGGTCTTCTTTTAGGGTGGGATATTATTAAGGCCTTCCCAGGTAATATAGGGAGAGCTTAGTATAATATAATAAGCTTATATAAATGCTTCTAAACCAAAGCTTGTAAATTGCTACTATACAAGAATGCTAAGCTAAGGAGAAGAAGAAGTCTGTTATAGACTGGTAAGATATAAAGGGGTTGCTAAGGCGCTAGTAGTAAGCGAGCCAATATAGTGTCGGCAGAATATGGCAGGATTTGGCAGAATGTGGCAGAACGTAGTAGGTGACGCGCTCTAGCACCGTCACAAAGCCTGTAGATTTTTGCCTTTATTAAGTGGTAAGCTAGTACTAGTAGTCGTCTACTTATTTAATCCTTTTAGAATATTTCTCCTTCCGTCTTATAAAGCGATAGATACTATATCTAATGGTATTATAACACCCGTTACTAAACCCTACTCTATAGTGGTCTCAGTCTCTACTTCTAATACATTTTTAAGATTTATATATCCCTAGTTAACTACCTTTTCGTCCTTATTGCTATTAATTAATAAGTATTCCGACTCTATTGTTATCTCTATTAATCTTTATCTGTATGTTACTGTAATATCTTAATCTAGCTTATAAAGTTAATCTTATTCTTTATCTAACTCTTTAGTTCCTTTAAGCCCTTATAGCTCTAGCTCCTATAGCTAACAGCTTACGCCGTACCCAGTGTCCTTATAAACTTGGTATATATTACTATAATAAAACGTAGTCCTTAATCGAACACTCCCTAGTCCTGTGCAATATACTTATATCTATATTATTATACTCTAGTAACCTAGTACCCTTTACTATATAGTTACTCTAACTACCTCTATAGTCTCTAGCAAAATAACCCTATTTTCTATAGTTTATATAAGCCCCTTTTTAAACTATTCTTTTTATTATAGAGTTAGACTAAACATCTTCTACTATTAAGATCCTTAGTTTAGCCTCTACTTCTTAGACTTCTAATTACGTAATCCTTATTCTCTAGGTTTCTATAGCTTCTTATTTTATCTCTTAGATTTTTTAGTACCGCTTAGGTCTATTAGCTCTAGTCCGCCATTCTATAGTTCTTAACTCTATATTTATTGTTGCGTATTCTGCGCCTTATATAACTATAAAACTCTATCCTAACCCTTTTCAGCCTGCTCCCTTTAGTAGATCTTATTATCAATCTTAATTAACTAGTTAATTGATTCTCTTAAGATTTCCATATCTTTTATTAGAATAATTACGTTCTGGACTTTTATCTTAAGTCTCTATTTATATTATGCTATAAGCGCCTTATTATTCCACTTAATCTAAGTTGCGAGTATCTAAAATTAGGTTCTATACTTAATTACTAAAGTACGTTATACTAGGTTCTAAAGCATTTTTTTTACCGTAATTATTACTTCTAGATCCCTAAATATCTATATTAGTCGATTTATAAACCTATTTTAATTAGTAAACGGAGTGTTGGTGTCGCCGTATTAGGAAATAGAGGCTTCCTTTTTGGGTAAAGCGCCTCGCTTTTTAACCATTGCTCTGCTAAGACCGCCTCTCGACCTTAACTATAAAAGGCCGTTTCCCTTGCTGCTTTTCCTCTTATCTTCCATCTTTCTTTCCTCCTAATACTGCGCCGCCCCCTCTTTCAACTGCTAGTCCCTGGTATGGTCATATTAAGGTATTTCTGCCGTCCCTTAGCGCTTATGCGTATGTAAGTCTAGCCCGTTTATTCCTCTTTATTCCCCGTGTCTTAGACTAACAATTAATATAGTAAACTGCGGCCTTTCCAATAGGGCGACTCTTTTATGGTAATATATGGATAGTTATAGCTTCCTTTCCTAATCCCCACCTCTGGTGCTGATGGCCTTAACTATTATTAAGCCCTTTTAGCGCTGCCTCTGTCCGTTAAGCGTGTGTATGTTCTTATAATCCTGTTTTCTCTCTCTCTTGCACCCTCTCTTCCCTTGTACCTAGATGACGCTCATCTGCAGCCGTCCTATGGAAGGGGGTTAGGGGAAGTCCGTAGTTACCAGCCGCGGCAGCACCGTTGTTTTGTTTAGCTCTACCCGTATCTCCTACCAAACTAGAGGGTAACAAGCGTGCCGTATTACCCCCTTTAAGGGCTTAAGCCAGCTTATGTTGCACTTATTTTAGCTAACGCACTTAACTTAATCACGCGCTCTTTTCTTGCTTAGGATATACTGTTGGTTAGACCGCCCACTTTAGTGTTTGCTAATAGCTAAAGCCACCTATATTATAACTAGCATGCGTGCTAGGCTATTTAGCGGGAAAGCAGCTGGAGATTACCGATTTAAGTAACCACGCCGTGCTGGCTTATATTAGGCGCTATTTAAATAGATATTACACGGAGCACCGCTTAAGTGGCCATGCATGCCTATCTGGCGGTATGGTTATATTGCTACAGATGTTTTGGAGACGCCGTTTAATTTACTGGTTTAGGGCTAAGGGGCTATTAGCTCTGGCTGTTTTACTACTTAGTAGTAGAGCGGTAAAGGATTGATAATCTAGCCTTCCAAGCTATAGGGCTATTGTGGGAACTACCTAGATTAAATTAGAAGGTTGCAGCTTTTGGGCGCATAATAGATCAGCTATATACCTGTAAAGGAATCTCTAACACCAGCCAGCTATATTAGGAGGGTAAGTATTATATAGCACTATATACAGCACCCCATGCAGTCCTTTACCCAGTACATTTATGCTTCTATATACGATCACCGTGCAAGCTGCAGACGTATCCGTTACTAGGCAGTTAGCATTAGAGAGCCCTGCTACTAATAAGAACACTACCTCCTTTTGTTATAAATAGCTCGCAACGTATATACATAAGCAGGGCTTCACATCCTACTAATATAAGCGGCGCAGAAGACTAGCTAGATTGGCATTATTAGGAAGTAAATAGATATATTAGCGCCGCCCTTTACCAAGGAACAAGGGTGGAGAATTCACGCTACTAACCTCCTAGTAAGGGGCTAGATGCGATACCTATATCAGCTAAATATGCCAGCTTAAATAGGCGGATATGGTTTAATCGCGATTTGCTAAGGGTGTTAATTAGGCGCTAGGAATTTAAGCCCTTATAAACCTTTATACTTTATAAACGGCAATCTACTCCAGTCTATACCAGAGGCGCACGCATTAAATGCTTTAATTTAATAAGAAACCTGGGGTAATAGGTAAGAGGTGATGGGCAAGAGCTAGCGGCGAAAGGAGGACTAATGTGTACTTAAAAAGACCTTTAATTCCCCCTTAAAGCTTTTAAACACTATAAAGTAATGGCAACTCTAACGGCAATACTAATGTTGGTACCATTTTAATCTTTATTTTGTATCCCTTATAAAATTTTATTTAATAAGAACACTTTCTATACTGGTCCTCTAAGAAAATTAATAGCTTTATCTTAGTATTATGCGATTATAGCCCCTAAGAAAAGCACGAGCAGCAAACCTAAAAGAAGGAGTAGGGGAGTACCTCTTTTCCCCCTAAAAAGTTAAGAAGTATTAGAAGCTTAGGTAATTAACAGTATATTATTCTACCTAGGGTCTTATAAAGATTCTATCTAATAAAGCGCCTATAGACCCTATATATGATTACAAGAAAGCTTATAACAAGTATTATAAGGATGTTGAGGATGATAAGGATGACGAGGAAGATTTCTATAGGGATAAAAATAATAGTTAAGTCGCTGGAGAAAGTAGTTAAGGTAATTATCCTAATAATTACCTAACTACTCTCCCTTTTTCCCTGATAGTTTTAAATATATAGTTTTAATGACTAGTAGTAAATACAATAGTTATTAAAGACAATATAACCGATCTGGACTTGGAAACTGAGGGCGATAAAGCTAGTAATACTGATAATAAAGCTAACAAAGTTGGCGAAGCCAATAATTAACCAATACCTTGTGGATTAAGTATGCGCTTCCCCCTTTAATTTATAATAGCCTTGTTTAATAACTAGTAGATGACGGAAATAACGGCAGTAATAAGGATAATAAAGATAATAAGGAGCTGCCTTTGTTAGAAGCGCTGAAAGAGGAAGTACGCGTATCTGTATACGATTATACTATACCCTTAACGCTAGACGGCAATCAAACGGATAATTTAGCTAAGGGGCGTCATATTAGAACTGCTCCGCAGCTTAGGTAGGAGATAAAGAAGTAGAGGTTTAATTATATTAAGCAACTAGACAACATTAATTATATCTCTAATACTTCCATTGGCGAGAGTAGTAAGAGCCTATAACCTAGGAAGTAATGAAGCTTACTAGCTTTTTAGAAGACCTCGCCTTCTAGCCCTCCCACCTTTGGCCTTAATAATGGCGATAAACGTATTGAGGAGCAAGCGGCCTTTGCTATATAGTCTGCTAGCCCTTCCCTTTAGCAATCTTCGTCTTCTTATAACATTAGATTACCGCAAGGCAAGGTTAATAATAATTGTAATTAAATTCTTAACGATCTCATTAATGGCTTAACTAAAGAATGCGATTATAGCGATAATAACGAGAACGGCGAGAATGTTGTGGACGAAAGTAATGCCAAGAACTGCAACTACGGAAGCGACGACAGCGGCTATACAGATAATGACGACGCTGGGGATGACAGCAGTAATGGCGACAGTAGCGATGGCGACAAGGGTAGCGGGGCCTATGGGTATATAGGGCAACGAGGATCGCTGATAACTGTTAGTAGTGGATTGAAACCTAGATCCCCTATATATAATCGCCTTCGTGCCTAAAAGCCGCTGTTAAACTTAGCCTCTGGCTCTAACTCTAGTAAAGCGATACTAGGAGCCGCCTTAAATGCTAATTTAGAAGAATAGTTAATCTGAGCAATTTTTAGGCGCTAGGAAAACGGGTTATATATACTAGATATCCTTCCTTAACGATTCCCTTTACCTTTTAATATGGTTAAGAAGTCTTAGGAGCCAAAGCCCTAAGAGCTAAAATCCAGAATAAAATTTACTAAAGTGGAAGACGCGCTACTTATTAAATTAAAGGAGGAATATAATCTTTTATAGGCATAGATTAAAGACCGCTTTTTAAGCAGAAGTCTTAGATTACTATAGGCGTATTATTGTTTGAAATTGAAGGCCCGGCCTGCTGTATAGAAGAGAAGGGGCTGGCCTGCTACGCAGAAGAACTAGCAGTGATAGTGATTTAGAGTATACCTATATAAGACCCTACGCTTTTTTTTATTTTAGAGATCTGTTTTAAGCTTATTCTACTTCTAGTGTGAGTTCTATTTAGCTCTAGTGTCCTATAATCTCTAGCTGTAAATTGCATATAATATATTTGACGGATAAAGGGTAAGGATATACTAACTAATCTTAATCAGCTAGTGATATCCACCCTATAGCCTACTAGCGCTTCACTTTAGGAGCCTGCTTATTCTTATAATATTATACCACTATACAAGGCTGGCAATTGTCTGGCAGCTAGAGTTTTGCGCCGTTTCGTAGATATCGCATATATATAGTTATAGGATAAAAGTCTTCGCGTCTAAGCAATTTTACACTAAAACTCGCTATATTTGCAATTCACACCTCGCTAATTGCTACGGGTAATAGAGATTGATATTTAGTAAATATTGCCGTCTATAATCCTGTCCCTCTTATAACCACTGTTCCGCATAGCCTTTACATATAAGGCCGTTATATTGCCCTACCCTCTGGTCCTTGAATGTAAGGTATGTATAGGTTTATATCCGCGGAAATAGTATGGAAGGCATCTATTCCTTTATGTTTAGAACAAAAAGTAAACCGCCGCATAAGCCTATAAGCTTATATAATATATTTAATTCTGGATTCTAGATGATTATTAATTGTTCCTAATAAGCTAATACTATAAACTGCGGAAGAGCTAGAAGGGTTGGCGCTGTTTCTCAAATTCTCTTTGCTTATAATGCTTAGATTATAGCTAGAAGCTCTTAATATAGTAAGGGGGCGTTTTATTTCCTTTATGTTTACCAATACTTTTTTTTAGCTAAGTACCCTAACTTAGAACTGCGAAAGTTTAATAATCTAGTTAATCTCTTCTATAAGGAATTTCTTACTATTGCGAAAGCTTTATTAAGTTCTCTAAACTTAACTGCCAGACCTATAAAAACCGTATATAGTATTACAGTAAACGTTATGTAATAGACTATATAAAGAAGCAATTGAGCTTTCTTATTTCTTGCGCTTCTGAAATTACTAAGGTTGAGTATAGGTCTATCTTTAAGTTCCTTACTTCTGTACCTGCCCATAATAAGCTAAAAGTATAATACCTAAATTAAGGCCTTATTCGCCATAATAAGGAAGAGCCCCGCACAGAGAAAGGCATAAGAAAGATAGTTATAGAGGAAGTGGTTCACAAATATACATAAGCTATTATAGTAAGCTTTAGATGCTAGGTAATAAACATATAGGAATAACTTATACCACAAAAATAGTAAGTCTAGCGCAAAAGAGTAATGCTCTAATAATAAGTAGGAGATGGTTTATATGTTTCCTAGTAACGTTAATTAATATTGGCTTTAAAGTATATTGGTATAAGTAATAGAGCTATATTTGTTAAATCTATCCACTATATATTAATAGTTAACTTACTTTATGGAATATAGGCATATATGTTGTAATACTATATAAAGCAATTGTTAAAACTCTTCAATTTACTTTAAATAGGCGTTAAAATAAGGAAATTAGGAGTTTCTAGCGTTTAATATACCTTCTAGGGTTTTTAGGGAGATTTATAAAATTTAAATTAATAATAGGTAAATAGAAATTATAAAGGCCAGAAATGAGCTAATAATTTAAGGAAGAAATAATATCCATTTCCTTCCTATCCGTAGTTGGAATGAAAAGAGAAGTAAATATAATATTAGGCATAATAAAGTAGAGGCGGATAAAATGAGAGAAATAGTAACCGCGAACTTAGATTGGGAATAAGTGGAATCTTAAGGGGCTAAATACATCTCTTGTAGATGATACTGCTTTGGATATTAGGACAAGTAGAGATATGGCCTAAGAACGTTTATTTAAAAACCGTTACGAAAGTAACGTTTCTTTTAATTAAACTATCTTACGTTATTAAGGGTCTACAATACTTGATCTAAGCTTTGTTCTTAAAATAGTAGTGGCTATAAGCCTTACTACGCTAATTAAGCGAGATCCCTAAATCAAGGGTTACTATATAAAAGTTATAACGCGTATTAAGGTCTTAAGTAAGCTATATTATGCCAATAATATAAGAACCTAAAATTGAGGGTTATCTATATAAAGCCTACCGTGTAAAAAAGCTATGGTAATAAGCCTAATTACGCTTATTAATTAAGATCCCCTAAATCTAGAAACACGCATAAGCCCATTTAACGATTAGAAAGTGCTACTTAACACTAAAATTTTCTTCTTTAAGTAGGCTTAGAGTGGTTCCAGAACCTTACTGCTATATCTATATAAATATCCTAAACCTTATCCTACCAACCTTTCCCTTAAAAAGAAAGGGGAGAATATTTACTTCTTTACCTAAGCTAACTCGGCATTTTGTAGGGCACAGTGTCTTCGGATTTAAGTAATGGCGAGGTTTTTATTACTTTTTAGTGTCTACCTTTATCGGCATTTCTGGCCTTTGGACTTCTCAAACGTAGCAAGCTCTATATTTTATTAAAATTTAGCCCTTTATAATACGTTGTGGCTTGCCACCCTGGCCTATCCAGCTATTATTGAGTTTATTGCCCTCTGCACCCAGTCTAGTTACTTTTAGCCTTCGCTTGGACGTAATATAGTAGGCTGCATAGGGCTTTATGGACTTGTTATTAACGAAGATATTGCCCTAAACTAATATAGACACTGTAATTAGGGAGCGAAGCCTAAAACGTAATTTCCTTGGCTAGTAGGCCTAAAACGGGCGCGTATAAACAATACTATAGAGCATAGAAAGGAGATATTAAATTTTAATATAATTAAACCTAAATATCCAAAACCTGATAAATCCTTTTGGGTTAGAGGAATTTATAGAATACAATAAAATAACCTTGGAAATTACATACTCCTAATATTTAGAGTACTATATTATAGCGCCCTAAGTAATTATGCCCCTTAAATTTATGTTTGTAATTGGAGCATAGATTTTATAGTATATGTCCCATAAATAATAGGTTCTAACTATTTCCAAATGGCACAAAACCTGTATATAAGCACTGGTAACTCCTAGGAAGAAAAAGACCGGATATTTATCTAGGCAGCTATAAGCCTAGAGTATTTAAGCGTGTTTTTTAGTTGTTTAGGTTTATAGGAGTGGGAGGAGGGCGACCTAGGAGGACTTGCTAGGAGACCGCTGGTATAGTGGAGAGGCTAGTAGTTATGTCTATTCCTTCTTATCTAGGCGTCCAATGCTTTAATTTTATAGCTGGCTAGGAGAGACCTATTTAAATTATAATTATCTAAAATATTTTCTTTTTGTTTCTAAAGACTAATGTTAGTTAATATCTGAAAAAAGGTTAATAGCGGGCTTATATATTATATAAATAGGCTAGCTAAGCTTCCTGGTCCTTGTTTTAGGCTGCGTTTCCTAATATCTTAAAGTATTGTTTCCTATATGCGTTGCCACTACACCCTAGGGATTTAGTAGTAATAGTCTTCCAATTACTAGGTGATTTTTGTCAGTCTAGAAGCAATTTATCTTTGCCTTTATTCCAAGCTTTTAAAGTCCTGGATTGTCTATTACTAGAATATAATAAGTCTTTAATGTTAGATGGACCCGTGTTATACAAAGGATTAGTCTAGGAATGCTGTAATGATCTAAACTTATTAGGCGCTACTGAAGAGTTTATTAGCCCTATAGAGGCCAACTTTGGCCGCTTGACTTAGCGGAGTGGTTTATCTGTAATGTCTACATTTGTCCATTTTTATACTATCTTACTTGTTATCCAAATATCTCTATGTCTATATATATAGCTACATAATGTTGGCTTAATGTTTGTTAGCAATTAAAAAGGACAAGGCCTCTAAACTTACCTATAATTTCCTCTAGTTATTAAAGCCTATTCTATTATCTGGTGGAGTTGGAGAATAAACATATTAAAGTATCTTCTACTTTATCTTGACCTTGTCTAACTTTAGGACAAACTCCAAAGGTACATTGTAAATAGAGTTGTATATAAGCCTAAGCAGCTTATATTGTTCTACACTTAATTCTTTTATAACTTTACTGGATATATAACTTCTCACTACCTTATTTATCTGGGGGAAAATATATTAGAAGGCGATATCTGTAGCGTTTAGGGCAAATATTTTTATGTTATTATTGGCGTATATAGGCTCCGCGAACCTATTCTAATAGGTTAGCTTTATGTTTTATTCTAGCAATTTATCAATCTTCAAAATGATAGATGGTGGCCTATTAAATATTTTCCTGCCTATTATTAGTCCCACAATCTAATATTTAATAGAAATACAACCTGCAGACTAAGAAGTATAATAATTTAAAGAACCAGTAGGATGGAAAGGGTAGGCGAAGGGGAGGGCTTCTTTAATATAACTGTTGCTTGCCTAATAAATCCCTGTAAAGCAAGGCGTAGCTATAAAATATAGCCTTACGGGCAATTAGATTAATATGTTAATAAACTCTATACTTCTATCTATTATAGTAGAAATTATAACCCATCTAAGGATATACTGGTTTGTTAAGGTGCTATGCTTACTAAAGGAGTTAGCATTTATTTTTTTAGGGGCTGTAATAAACTAGACATTCCCTAAGCCACGACCTCTTTAATATTATAGTCGCGGAGCTTCAAAGCTGCTTAATCTAGTAAAGTTAGGTTTTAATATTAATAGCTAATTAGGTAGCTGGCTAAAGAGACTTATATAGATATAGAGGCAAGGTCTAAGATTAACTAACTCTAGTCTACCTGGATATCCGTGGATTATTTTTATATACTAATTATACTAATCTAATGCCCTATTGCACTTCCTGGCCGTTAAATATAGTAAATACATGTTTCTTAATATATAGATCACCCTTAATTTTGGGATCTTGGCTAATTAATATAAAGGGGGTTACCTTTAATTTTAGGATCTCGCTTAATTAGTATAATAAGATATACATATAGGTGCTAGGCTTTAGATAGGGATTACCTTTAATTTTAGGATCTTGCTTAATTGGCATAATAAGGCGTGCATACGGCTTTACTATTAGGCTTTTCACTTCCTCTCTAGGACCACAATACTGGGTATACATTGTAGGTTACCTTCGATTTTAGGATCTCGCTTAATTAGTATAATAAGGCTTATATATAGCTTGCTATTAGACTTTTTACCCTTAAGTACCTGAAAAATTATATTTTAATATATTTTTAGGTAAGCTTCCTTAGGCTAACTCTACCTTAATTTCACTTTTTCTCCTTTTAAATTACTAAACTTTTATAATTCTAGAATATATCGTTACTATCTTCTCTTGGGTTTCGTCTGTCTCTACAATATTATACCTAGAGATAGAGGATTAACGTTCTCCTGTTTATATAGAGTTTAGTGACCACAAAGCAGCAAATGGCTATATAGTAGGAAATAATAACAAGGCAGCAAACAACCCTAGTAAGGTGACTATTCATTCTCCAAAAATATAGGATAGAAAAGTACCGTCTCCTTTTACCTATGGAGACCAAAACTAATAATTCTAGATTGTTAACTTACTAAGGAATCTCCAGCGCAAAATAGAGCCCTTAATTAATGTATAGGGAGTTAGGTTGGGTGTTATAGATATTTAGGTACGGCGAGAACCTAAAATGTAGCAAATCTACTAATGCTAATGCTTAGCGCCAAGTCCTATATACTTCTTTAAACCGTTTTCTTTCATTAATTGGATTCCCGCATACTTTTTGTAAAAGGTCTATACTCTTTAAACCGTATAAGGATAACTGCTTCTTTCTAGAGTCCTTCTCTACCTAGAAAACTAACTGCTGGTATTATACTAACGGAATCCCTTACAACCGACACCCTACTTTAGGGCTAGGTACGCCCTATATTTAGGGGTAAAATAAAAGGCATCAAGCCAGTATCTTATATGTATATACTAAATATAACACAACACCTATACTCCTAAAGATAGAGTGTTCAAATAGCAATATACTGGAAATTATTGCGATAGAATATCTTACTAAGAGTTACGGCGTAACGTTTACTTTAATGGAAAACTTAGAGTTTAATGCAAATTTAGAGCAATCTGACCTATAAGGGAAATTGGTTAAGTTGTAATTACTCAAAAAGTTTACAATAAGAAGATAAAATTAGGGGAATTAGTTTCTTAATTTAATTATTTTAATAATTAAATAAGTAAGGCTAAAGAGGCCAAGATTATAAACTTAAATAGAATTAATTACTTGCTAAAGTAATTACTGGAATATAAAAATTACTTTATCTAAAAGCCTGTGTTCCAGTATATAATTGATAAACTTTTAAAAACGATTTCGCGTGTTATGGTTAAATAATTTAAATATCTATACCGTCCGCAGCTCAGATATTAAGTCTTAATAAAGGGTCTTAGACGTAATTTTAGTGGCGCGCCTATAAAGAGTTAGTTAGCGTAGCGGATTAATAGAATATCCGCGCTAGCCAAAATTAGTGGAGTCTAAACTTTTGTTGCACGGCCTATATTTAGAGCGGTTTAGAGGTGCACCTACTACTTAGAATTATTATTTACCCCTACCTATATTACAACTTTCTCCACTTTATCTTCTCTATATTCTTAACTTCTTTACCTCCTTTACACGCTTAACTTTTTAGCCACTTATATTCTCTATACCTTTATCTCCATAAAGCCCAAGCTATATTTATAAAGTAATAGGTAAGCCCATAAGCATACTCTCTAACTACTTACTTAACCTCTAAAACTAAGCTATTTATTTTACAATTTATAGCTTTATAACCACTTAGTTATAATATTCCCTCCTATATTTCCCTACGCAATAAACACACGCTATAAGAGAGTGTTGCTATAACTAATATGTTTTAAGCAATTAGGGGTCTTTGTCTACGAGTTTGCATTTTATAAAAAGTCTATTATACTTTAAAGCTACCACTAATCCCTCTATCCCTAGCCTCAGCAGCTTGGCTTATTATGTTAATTAGCACTAATGTTATCGAACTAGAGGAAACTTTTGGTATTTTATACCATTTGTACCAACGGAAAGCGTCTAGTCTACTTACAGAGTACAAAAAGAAGGAAGGAAAGGAGAAATATCCAGTTAAGAATTATATGCAAAAGTATTTAAGGCATAACAATCTTATTAGATATATTAGGGACTTAAATAGGCTTGGCCATTTATACGCCAAGAGTATAATTAACGAAAAAGTCTATAATTAATGCCATAAAAGATTCCGTGGCTTAACTAGCCGTATATATTATTAGTAAACGGCACATAATACCAGACCTATTAAGTATATTACACATTACCTAACTTTCCTTGGAGTAATTACGCGTGAGTTTAGATAAATGACCTATTATATAGTAGATTTCTTACCTTAGCGCACAGCGGATCTTTTTAGTGATTTAATTAATATCTAGGGAGATAATCTGCCTAAACTTGGAATACTAACCTTTAAGCTTTAGCTACTAACCTCCGAGCTTTAGCTACTAGCCTCTGAGCTTTAGCTACCAACCTCTAAGCTTTAGCTACTAACCTTTAAGCTTTAGCTACTAACCTCTAAGCTTTAGCTACTAACCTCTAAGCTTTAGCTACTAACCTCCAAGCTTTAATTCCTAGGGATATGATATTTAGAGGGTTATAATATGGAGATACTGTCTAGCTCCTATATAAGTGGACTTAATAATATCTCCAATACTTACTATCTATTTAATAGCCCGTTACCCGATATTATATCTTATGCCAATATTGACAAAGCTAACTTCCTATATAGTGTTCCCGAACTAAACGCCTTTTCCACTCCCTCTTGTATTAGAATAGCCTATTTTCCATATAATGCCCCTAGAATTAACTTTAATAGAGTATTAAACTTTTTACAAAGCACTCTATTCTGTAATAGTAATAATTTAATATGTATGGAATAGGCTTCTTTATTATCTAATAACCCTAGGGTAAACTTTAAAATGCCTAAAGTTAGTAAAGTTTATACTTTACATAAAGCTCTATACTAGAATAATAATATCCAACCTAACTATAGCTCTTATAGCAATCTTAACTTTATTGCTAATACCTCTTTCCTTTCTAACGGTCTATACTCTGATAACAAAAAAGCAACTTTATATGCATTGGGATTCTAACCTCCAGGATAAATCCTAAGGGTAATTAGATGGTCTTAAGGGTTTTAATCTATTACGGCGACCTAAAATTTTTTAGAATAAGCACCTTTGCAGAGCATTGGCTTTCGTACAAATGGTATAATTTTACTATAAAGAAAATCCACGCTAGCGATACCGAACTATACCCATTATTGCCAAGCCGTTGGGTTAAGGGCTTTTAAAATAGAGCTAGTTATTGTAAATAAACCTAAAACTTGTTAGGCCTTAAATTAAAAGGGAGCTTAAAAGCCTATACATATCCTTTCCGTATACGTTGATTTGTGTTATATCCCTTATCTCCTTCCTATTAGCTCCTTTATTGTAGTTTATTCCCTACTTTTGATTTATGCCCCCTCCAAAGTGATAGATAGTAAGTTAGATAATCTTGTTATTAGCTACTAGCTTTTCCCAAAGCGTTACCCTCCCTGTTATAACTTTCTTAGAAGGGTCGTATATAATATAGTCCTATTGTATTATATTAAACTCGCCATTTTGGATCGTATTTAGAATTGCGCGAATAAACTAAGAAATTGATGTTTAAATGGTTTAGGGAGATCTTAGGTGGATACTAACCTTATTATCCCAAACCTAAGCTTTTGGAGTAGAATCTGGATCTGTTATATTCTTAAGTACTACCTATCTAGTTAATTGCAAGGTTTGTAATACCACGCTTAAATGCTCTAGCTTAGAGAGGTTAAAGTTTTCTATCCGTTGTATAGTTTCTATAGCCATATTTAGTGACTCCATAATTTTAAGGCGTGAAAAGCGTGTGCTTGGCCAAGGTGGGGCAATATTATAGGGCATTTTTTTGCTATCCTGGCCCAACAGGTTGGCATATAATTGTATAGCGGAACGTACTGGGTTAGATAGGATTTTCTGCTATTAATCTGGAGATAGACCGTACTTATAAAAGTCAGCAGGATACCTAAATTCTGTATAATAGTGAAAAATATAGGTGAATGAGAAGGCCGGGGAGCTAGTGTAAGTGTTATTTATAATCTACTTTGTATAAATAAGTCAATTACAAAACACAAAAGAGCGATGGATAGAAATTAGAGTGATAGTATAAATTAAAAGTAGTTAAAAACTATAAGTAAGTATTATAAATTAAAATTTCTTGGGGGTTATTGTTCTTCTTATACTCCCTTTAATCCTGGAAATACTAATAGTAGTGTCCTAACTATTAGGTAGGCATGTAGCTCGGCCCTATTATAAAGCGTATTTAGCACCGTTGGTTAAATTTGGAGTAGGGCGTAACAAAGCCATAATATAATAAGTTTTTACTTAATGCAAGTCTCCTCTTATTATATGCGTGTAAACTTACCGGTTTTGCTAGCCTTTTAGCCAAAAGAAGGACCATGCTAAGTAGACAACAGTAAATAGCAGCTCTTAATCTCTCCATATTATTACTTAGGGGCTTTTGTTCTTATATATTTTTTAAATATTAATAATCCGTGTAAAAAATAAGGAGTGGTATAAGAAGGAGCTAGAGGAGAAGAAGTGGGGAAAAGATAAAACTATTAACTCTAACGCCTAATTAATAGTAGTGGCTACTAGTAGGGTGTAAAATATATTATCACGTATTCTTCTAAAGTGACGCTACACTCTATAGTTTCGCTTTAAGCTATTATATCCGCATATCTAGTCTGCGTTAAATAATGTATTTTAGCCTACTAATACGCATGCAGAGGATCTGCAGATTAGCCATGGAGGGTATAGCTACTAGAGGATAGATTCTAGCATCTCTTAAGCTATATGCTGGTTCCCAAGTAGCTTGTGAGAGTATATACCCTAACGAATATCTGTGCTAATTAGTATAACTACCCTACTAGAGTATTGCGAGTGTCGATTATAATAGCAATATTAGTCTTAATTAACTATTTATGTATACATTTACGTGAATCTTATTTTTAGACTGGTTAAGTGCATAATATATCTAAATACTAAGAATATATTGGTAACTGCGAGGTTACCTATAAAGATAGCAGCTATATATTTAGAAAGCGTCTCTACTGGGAAGTATATATCTAAACCATCTAAATAAAGTCGACTGTGTTTTATTACTAGTTCTAAATATTTTCTTAGTAGCGTGTTTCTAACCTTCCTGCTTTACAGCCTTATAGAAAGTTTCCCCTTTTTTCTAAATGCTCTATAATATCCACTGCGATTTATTGGCGGAGTAAACTGTTTCTTTAGTTAATGTACTAGAGTAGAGAAACGTTCTTCTATTATTTTAAGGCTTGTAATTTTTTAAGATAACTAGTTCCTTCCCACCCTTATAATGCTAATATTAAAACCAATTGTCCTATAGCGCCTTCTGGATGATATCTTGATACCTAGTCCGCTGGGTAGGTTAGATGTTCTACTATCCCAAATATCGATTAATTAAATAGTGTTGTTAAGTGTAGGAAGTAGGGTGGGATTAGTCCTCCCTAACTTAACACTAATAGTTAAATTAGGATAAGGCGCCTACTTTTGCTTTAGTATAACTGTCCTGGTAGAATCTTTGATTTTATAATCGCTTTTATTAAACTATATTGTTTATAGCGGCACGCCTTATTGGCCTAATTAAGCGAGATCCTAGAATTAAAGGTAATCTATATAAGCAAGTCTAGAAATTAACAGTTGTTTAGCAAGCCTTATTAACCTAGTTAAGCGAGATCCTAGAATTAAAGGTTATCTATAAAGAGTCCAAAGATTAATAGACCGGATGCGGACGGCCTATATATACATACTAATTAATCTCCCCCTGTTACATCCTATATGTCCCTAAAATTGTCTATTCTAACAAGCTAGGTGTGTTATGGAAGGTTTTAAAGCTTAAATTTAAGTCTAATATAAAAGTATCCATTCGCTTTTTTCTTGCGTGGATTACTATAAAATTGTAGAAATTGTAAAGGTTTAACTTTCTATTAACAAGTGCTAGAGGACCCGGCGCTTAGAATATAAAAACATTATCCATCTTAGTATATAGCAGTGGCTTATTCCTACCTATCTATAGTGCTGACTGTGGGTCGCGTTTTTAAGGCAACAAGAAGGAGGCAGGCGTGTTATTAGAGAAGGTAATTAGTGCGCAAAACTACGAATCGCAGTTATTACTATAAGGCTGCCAATCCTAGCGTCCCCCCCCTTTACTTAAAAGCTCCTATAAGCAATTTATATCTCCCCTTAACTTCTAGCACTGACCTAAAAAGTTTATTATGTTAATGGCTGATCTGCCATAGAACCTCGCCTGCCTATTTTATAATGTGTGGATATTCCAGTAAGAGGACTAGCTGTTTAGCTATATTAATCTTGAGCACCTATTAGAAGTGTAGAGAGTGGGGCTAAATCCCTAGGAAGGAACTACCCTTTTCCGGAAAACTCTATAAGAAGAAGAGCTTCGTAAAGCGTAAGTATTAGGCTGCCTTAGGAAACCTAGCTTGGCTCCCTTTACTTAGCCTACTCTATTATCCTTAGTATCTCTCCCTTACTAGAAGCTAATTTACCTCTATAGGAAATCTTCGGCTGATTAGCTAATATGGGAAGCCTTATATACATTATCTAATGTAACTGGTTTAACACCTAACCTAACTCGGCTAATACTTGAAGGTAAGAAGAGTTCTAGCGGGAACGGTTAAGCCCCCTTAACGTATCGACCTAGTAGGAAACATGCTGCTGGCTCTGGCATGCGGCTTATAGAATTTGCCGTATAAACTCTAATCTACTAGGGCAGTCCAAAGCGTGCTAAAGTAGTTGGGTATAAGATTGCCGGCGAGCCATATACAGATAACTTGTTTAGTAATAGGTGGTCTATTAAAGCAAACCCCTATAGGTACTACTACTTTACCTATTAGCGATAATCCAAGACCTATAGGCCGCTATTTTATAGAAGTCCAAAGCACAGCTTAATAGATGGTTTACTGTTACTGTTTAATATATAATTAACCCGCCAATAGCAACTAGGTGTTATTAAAATTTAGCAATTTAATCCTTAATATCTAAACCTTTTACTTTAACCCGACTTACGCCCTATTTCTTAAGAGCAGCTTGCCTTAGAGGTAAAGTCTATATATGCTAGCCTTATAATGGTAGAGATAAAATATATTTATATAGATAGAGCGTAGGCCTCTACCGCTCCTAAAACTAAAGGAGATCCTAATTCTAAATTAGCAAATGATTACTAGTAAGCATTAATTGCTCTATACTAAACCCTGCTTTATAAACATTACGACTTCTTTTTGGCCTTTTAATATCCTTCTGCTTCCCCTATATTATGTCGCCTAGTATCTAAGTACTCTATGCCTACTAGAATGTGGAAATATGGTATCTACTCTTTCCTTAAGCTATTACGCCATCGGCTGCCCAAAAGTTTGGATTATATGCTCCAATTTATATACCTTGCTTATTAGATAATGGCTCTTCTCTATAAGATAGTGCCTATATTTTAGGATACCTAGATTAAATGCCTTGGTGATCTTGGTTAATATTATATAGCTATTAAAGATGAGGACCTACGCGATCGCGAAACCTAGGTAGGTGTTACACATTTCTGGTATAGTAAAGTTGCTAATAAGAGTCCCTCTATAGGCCATTTATACTATTATCTAGCTATACTAGCGCGGCCTAATGCGCTCTAATAACTTTACTACTATTTACGGTCCTTAACCTGCGTCTAGCTATTTATAAGCGCCTAAAAATCTATCTTAATACTACTAGATCTAATTCTTGGCCGTTCTAGAACGTTATATTTACACTCTCTACCTATAGACACAAGTTTTATTAAAGCTTATGGTATTCTCTTTAGAAAGCTATTATTGGAGGGCTTTAAAGAAGCTCTTGCATTATTCTTAAGTTAATTAGATAATTATATCAGGCGCGTAACCGCTAAATGGAAAGAGTAAGGTGTCTATATTGCCGTTACTAATATTGCTGGACTTTTTGATTATAGCTTATAGGACTTAATCCTTAGGCATGCCTTCTAGTTATACGCTAAAAAATTGCTCTGTAGCTCTTATACTAAATGACCATCAACTCCCTTAGATAATGATTTAAGTTATTTACTATCTCTAGTTTCCCTAGAACTAAAACACTTTTTTAATAAAGAGCTATCCGCCTAGCTCTTTTAATTATCCTCTAATTTTGTATTCTCCTATGCTTATCGTCTAATATTTTTAACTTTAGCTTTTATTCTTCGGCGTATTAGGGACAAAAATGTTCTTCCTTATATTTACATTTTGTTTGCATTCCTTTCCACCGCTGTTTTAATCTCATACGTTAGTACATTACTATGCGACATCGCCCCCTGGTTGGAAATCGTTGCTTTCCTTAATATGTTATTAAAGTCTAAGAGATACGAGCCGCTTATTACAAGCAATCTGTTCCCTAATTAAGATTAAAACGACAACCGTCCGTTACCAGAAGATTACCTTATATATAGGCAAGTTTGGAGTCAATGCTATTTCCTAGAGTAGTGGTTTGGTAGTGAATATAATAAAGAGGAGCGCTCTCTTAAACTCGCCTTAATAATTAAATTAAGAATGGAGCGTATTCTACGCCTTGGTTAACAAATCGCATCTATAAGATTAAAGGCTATAATTAAGGACTTTTAGCCTAACTTTGTCTTAGTATAAACGCTGGATATATTATAACCGAACATTTAATACGTGGTCTGTGTCCTCTGCATTTATATAAGTCTGACTAGGATATAAAACTAATAAGGGTTTTTATTCCTCAAACCATATATTACTGTTGGTTAATGCAATGGATATAGATTTATTAAGTGCACCGCCTTAAAAGTTTGATGATGTTTATAATATTAATAATAACTTACCGGAGATGTAAGATCTTAAAGCTAAACGAAGTCTTTCTAGTTAACTATAATTAGCGCCTAAAACTCAGAATCTGAGCGCCACTATAACTTAGAGCGGCCATGCGCCCGTTCCTATAAAGGTAGCTAATAGAATACTACTTAGGAATTACACTATAAGATAATATAGCGTGTCTTATTTTAGTGCTCTGTTAATGGTCCTATGAACTAGGTTATGGTTTGTGACACTAATCTTCTACTTAACCAACGAGAGGTATTTTAGATGCTACTTAAGGAGGGTAACTAGAGCGTTGTAGTTCCAGATAGTGGTGCGTAGCCGTATATAATGTTGATTTGTAGGCATATCTAACTAAAATATCTAGTTATCGCTGAGCTCCTTATGCTATTAAGGAATAAAGATTTAATAGGCATAGCTGTATAAAATGCTCTTAATACCACTAGGGCTGCTATTATAGAAGAGAAGAAAGTGCGAATTACTACTATTATAGGTAGTAACATTATTTACCAGTTTGTAACTAAGCAGATGGGCAACTATATATTAGAAGGAGGGAGGAGTTTAGTTAAAATTATTATTAGGGTGGCTTGTAGAGAAAGTGATCTTAACTAAGAGGCTTAAGGAAACTGTTTAGGGGATTATCTAGAAGCAAAACCTACCGTTCTTGTTACTAAGGATAGAGCTATAAGACTTAAAGCTGCCATAATAGGGGTTGCCGCTGTTACTATATCTATGATTAAGAAAGTCCTAATTGCACTAAGAAGAAAATCTAACCTTAAAGAAAACATCTCTTAAAAGAGCTTGATAATAATTTTTAACTACCAATTTTCTTTTAATAAATGGTCACTTGTGGGAAAAGTGCTAAGCGTTAGTAAGAGATTTTTTTTAAGCAAGATCTGTGTTTCTCTATAGCTGCGTAAGTACTCCGTGCATTTCTAAAGTTAAACCTCTACTATTTACACTCAAAACACCTAACTCTATACACTCTATTTAACTATTTGCTAACCGCGGTCAAGATCCAGGATTATATTAGATGTATAGACACTGCTTTAAGCAGGACAGACTATGGCCAATTAAGCAAGCAAAGGGTAATACTTAAAGAAGGTCGTTAACTAATAATACTAGTTTATCCCATATAGATATATCGAGATTTGTCAACTGTTAAGGTTACTGTTAGGTACTACCTTATAACTTACCACCCTGTTTCTTGCCATCTTTGACTTGGTTATTAACACGGTCACCAAGAGTTAGCTTTAATTGATAGAGTTTTTATAAGTAACTTGTCCGTCTAATAAGATTATACTCCTTTCTTAGGATTTTAATATACTGTAGTACTTATGTTAGTAATAATGCCTTTAGCCTTTGTAGAGGGAATCCATACGTTATTTACGTCCTTTATTACGTCTTCTTCTATCTAGCTATTTGTATGTTCTTTAAATAGCATTTTAAGCACTCTCTAGTACTGGTGGAGACTAGATTTCTTTTGTACGCAAGGGAAGAAATCTAAAACCCATCTAAAGAACGCTATATAATGTTCTGTGGTTAAAGATTTTAGAAAGTTAGTAGGATTTTAGTTAATCTCTCTACAATATCTAATCGCTGGTAAGTAGGATTTGTAGGATAATAAGCACTTAACTTACAGCTTCTATTTCTTCTATACTCCGCCTATATTGGTCTTAGTGGTATCTATAGGCTCCACTTTAACCGGACCTTATAGTGCTAGCTTTTTGTAATAATCCCCTATATACTTAACTCTCTTTCGTTAGGGTTTCTGTCTTCAAACCTATATTGTTATCTTATAGGCCCAACTATGGGTAATAATATACTGGAAGAAGGGCGCTGGAGTGGCGTAGGGCTGCAGGTAGGAGGAGTATAACGATTATAAGTAGAACGGCGATAGAGGGCAGCGAAGCAGCTAAGGAGCAGGGAAGAGCAACTAGAGCGTATAAGATAGAGGAGCGAAGATATGCGCTAAAAGAATAAAATAAGGAAAAAGGTCTATAGTTTAGGTTAAGAGAGTTGCGATATTAAAATAGGGACGGGTAAATCGCGAATAGCGGTAATAAAGAAGAGGCGGGTTTGGGTAAAAGGCTGGCATAAGTATTTATACCCTTTATCTATAGTGCCGACCTAGTTGACTTTTAAGGACCTAAAGGGTGAGCGCTTTGATAGCTGATGTGGTGGGTTTTATAGGTTAGGGTAGTAAGTAGGGGGTAAGGGGGGGTGACACGTCTAAGGGCGGTAAGGGGTTGTGTTAAACTAGATTAGATTTCCTTACTACTATCTTAATACTGGCTTTAAGTCTAGAACCTTATGTCTTACTACCCCGCTATATTACTTAAATGTCCTATTGAATGTCTTAATACCTATTTCCATTATCTATTCCTGATTAAATAACGACTATGTTGTTATTCTATTTGCCACCTATTTTATGTATATAGAGAGGCTTCTAGAGCCCTCTTTAATAGACAGAGTTTTTATACCTTATTGTCTATTTAATAGGTTATGGGGTTCGACGCAGTGTTAGAGCCTCAATTTAGCTTAGAAGGTAGAAATTATTGGGTATAAACGGCAACTCTATTATATAGCATGGTGGGATTAGTGGATTTTAGCTTTAGAGCTACGTAATCCAGGTAATATGATATATAAGTATTAGGCTATATCCAAATTCTTGCCATTTAGAGCATTCTATTTAAGAAAAATTGAAAAGTGCCTACTATTAAGTTTGGGTTAATATTCATTTCTTACTTACTAGGAGAGGATGGTATTATTAATAAAGAGCTGTTCCCTTAAGGCTTATGCTATTCTATCTTAATAAGCAAAATCTCCAGATAGTGCCCTCGCAAGGCTATTTTGTGTATATAAGATTTAACTCAAACCAAGCTATTATAAAGGGGATATTTTTCTAAACGCTACTATCTTCTAGGAATACTACTGAATCATAAGAAAATAAGAATGTTGTAAGTCTTAGCTAGTTTAAGTAGGCCACCTCTATATCTTGGTTATTATGGCTTGAGGTTAGAAGGAAATATAAATATACTAGTTAAAAGGTTAAAGGAACCCTTTATATCCTACTCTTTTAATAATGCTAGAGTGTCTATCTCACTTTTAATATTGTAGGCTATTGGACAGTGCCACCTAATAAGGTGTGATAGCTATGAAATCTAAATAGAGGACGTAAGTTTAAGGATACGTATAGCCTGGTTAAACCGCGATCTATTAGAGTCGGATATTATAGAGTATCTATATATTAAGAACCGCCTAACTGCGCTAAGGCATAATAGGAGGATAAGGTAGCTAAGAGTTGTCTTTAAAAAGCTTATCTGCTAATCTAAATAGCCTAGGAGTTTACCTATTTTAGAGTTTATATTATAGTGAAAGATAACGGTCTTAAGACTAAAATCGGACTTAAGTATCTGTTACTGTTTAGTGATTACCAGCTCTGGTTATTGCATTTTATACTTTATTATATTCTGCTAGGGTTAACTAGTTGTCTATAGACTTAATAGGTGGACTCTTAGTAAACTTTTCTATCTAGGACTTATAGGACTGTTCGTAATTAAGTAATAAGAGTGGTAAGTATACGCTGTGTATATACCTAGCATAGAACTTTTGGAGCTCTTGCTGCACCCGGCCCAAAAAGACCAAACCAACCAAAAGAACCCTGAAAAACACCCTAATAATCCCCTGAGATGCATGCATTACAGGGAAGGCACAGGTGGAACGACGGTGGTACACAGTCGCGCGCGACCGCCAGACCCATACCCAACAATAGCCCCCCACAACAATAACAAGGACGGGCGAATACCACACCAGAAAGCGGAAATACCCCAATTAAGAAGGCATCTGACAAAATACAAAGCCTTTTAGACGCGTCTAGTATCCGGAACTATAGGGGAGCATCTATTAGCCATTACAAACTAATACAGCTAGCAGAATGGCTCCAGTCCAGCGAACCTCAGGCGCCCCTCTAGCAAACCCTTAATCAAATCCTCCAACGGCTAAACAAAATCGAAGATAAATAAAACCCCCCCCTACAGGCGAACCGCACCTGGGCCGCCGTAGCTGCGCTCCCACAGCACAGGGAACCTACCCCCCTAAAGACAATAACCGGGTATATAATCACAATACGACCAAATACAGAAAAGGCAGAGGAACTTAGGGGATAATCAGAAACAGAAGTTCTTATAGAGATTCGCAAGGAGGTCCATAACGCCGTCGCAGTCCAACACCTTAGGAGTGGAGACATTAGAGTCACCCTAAAGGACCAACAGGCAAAGGAACGGGCCGTAAGGGCAGGGGACAGGCTAGGAGAGCGTATTGGCATAAAAGTGCTTCGTAAAGATCACCTAGTTGAAGTCCTATCGGTTCCCATAAGCCTTAGGGTAGAAAGGGGACGCCAGGCAGACAATACAGCAACTATACAGGAGATAGTAAAACAAATGGAACGCCTTATACCAGGACTCGTAATTACCCGGATCCAATAGCTTCAACAGGAAAATACAAACCAAGTATACAATAAGAACAATAAGAGGATATAAGGGGCGCCAGAGACTCGCCAGGGAAATAATAGACGAACGCATGGCTCCCTTATCATCAGCGTACATATACTAGGAATGCAAAAACTCCTTATCCAAAAAGGAATAATTATAAATGGCCTTATATACAACACAAGGCTCTACAACCACAGACTACGCCTGGAACGATGTTATTGCTGCGCATAATAGGGACACACCCAATCCACATACGCAGCACAGGTGTGCTGCGGCCACTGTACAGGCCCCCACAATACAAGACAATGTATAAATTAAGACCAAACAAAATGCGCGAACTGTCACCAAAGCACACATAAGGCGTGGGAGAGAGAAGGCTGCATTAAATACAGGAGACGGAAGGAAAGGGCTCAATAGCTACAGGAACAACTGCACGCCAGGTTATACAAATAGAAACAACAGGCGATAAGCCAGGGGGACATAGGTGTCTTCCCAGCGTTTCCTACCTTTAACACTAGGGGGCTAAGCCAGCCATCCCAAGCCTTAACGGGCCAAAAGCGACGCCACGTAATATCACCAGACCGAACAAGAACACAAGGGACACATGGGACACAAAAGAGAGGACGCCCAGTAGGAAGACCCCTATGGACGGCTACGGCAAGTTCAAGGCCGGGACAATTAAGAATTAGATTTAACGCGGCAAACACAATACACGCAGCTGGCTCACAAGGGGCATATAGCCAACCGGCAAGAACGGGGGAAGAACCGGAGGCAATAACAGACTCAGATTTAGAAAGGCTAGTAGGAACACAAGACACAGAAATAGAAAGCTCCACATAAAATAAGTAGTGGCCAGGGAGCAAACACAGGAGATGGAAGTTCTGAACATTTTAGAGAAAGTGGAAACGGAAGAAGCAAGGAGCGAAGGAGAGGCAAAGGACCCCTACCGGGGGTCCGCCACTTAACCATTATACAGTATAACTGCGGCAATACGAACCACCGTCTAGCAAGGCCCCTACTAGACAGTCTAGACCTAGAGAAACACCATATTCTTGCCATACAAGAGCCGTATTACAATACCTACACACAATCGACATACTGCCCCCAAGAATTCCAGCTCCTGTATAAACCAAAAGCAGCCACACGCGTATGCTTTATGATCAGCAAAAATATCAGCCTTGCCTCATAGTCATGGCAGGCAGTTAACCCAGATATTGTAGTTATAACTATCCAGACATATAGGGGACCAGTACAAATCATTAATGTCTATAACCCTAGGGTCAAAGGGGTAGCATAGATAGAGAACATTATATCTGCAATAAGCTTGCTAGAAACTGAACACGCAGAGTCCATCCTACTAGGAGACATAAACCTCCACCACCCACGGTGGGGGGGCATCTATGTTGCTGCTAATTAACAGGCAGAGTGCCTACTAAGAGCTATAGACAACGGGGGCCTTAAGCTAGCTACCCCCCCAGGTGCAATTACATGGCAACGGGGCACCGCCAAAAGTACAATTAACCTTACGATTATGGACGAAAACCTATACCAGAGACTCAAAAGGTGCTCCCCCAAAAAAAAATGGGCACTTACCTTAGACCATATCCCTATCCAGATACAACTAGATCTGGACATCAAGGCGCAACTAAATAGCAAAAGATACGCAATAAGGAAGCTTAACGTAGATAGCTTCCTTAATATAATTAAACAACAACTCCAAGACTTAGAAGAAATCCACCCAATACTAAACAAGCGAGGCTTATTGGCTACCCCCAAGGAAATTAATCAAAGACTAGAAAGGATCCAGGCAGCAATTAAAAGTGGGCTAAAAGAGCACTGCCCGGTTTCAAAACCAGGCCCCTACGCGCGACACGCATGGTCCGTATAGTGCGCGGCCCTTGTAGCCGGCCAACGACGAGCAAGGAGGAAATACACAAGCAGCCACAATTCTAAGGACGAGAGACGATATAAAGACACAAGAAACCAGCTAAAGAATACCCTAAGAAAAGAAGC
>Ga0307507_10000747_pt1 | contig 71741 bp, 30 predicted proteins | sample 7_EM_MG_FD_207223 | JGI IMG/M metagenome (GOLD analysis project Ga0307507, IMG submission 207223) | Populus trichocarpa ectomycorrhiza microbial communities from riparian zone in the Pacific Northwest, United States - 7_EM | ecosystem: Host-associated > Plants > Roots > Unclassified | place... | reverse complement strand
TAGGAGCTAGAGAGTATATATAAAAGTCCAAATTTAAATTATTAAAATTTATTATTAAGTGGTTGTTAAGATATTAAAGTGTGATTTTTCCATTTTTTGGTATGTTTTTGAAGTGATCAGCTTACCCGTTTAACCAGCTCACCCGTGAAATACGTTATAGGAAACTTATAACTAAATATTCGTGGTCTTGGCAGCAGACACGTGGGCATAAGCCTACGCGGATTTCAACAGGTTTTAACCAAATTCTATTATATTAGTAGAATTTAGTGGAGACTGGTGGAAATTAATTAAGTTGGCGGAATTTAGTAGAATTTAATTAACTTGGCAGAATTTGGCAGAATTTAATTAAAGCGTTGGAATTTATCTATTAAGTGTTTCACTAAGACATTCCTACTATAACTAGGCTAGTCCTGTTATAGTACCCCCCCCTTTAGCTAAAGGTCTAAAACAATTTAATTTAGTTAAGAATTTATAACTTATCGCCTTATAAGCGTCATAATGTGGTTTAAGTTCTTTTTAATTTTAAGTTTCCTACTATTATGTTTTATGTCTTTATATTAGGTGGCAGTTATTTACCTTTATATCATATCTATCTAGCTAAAGCAGGCCGCGAAGGATAGTCTTTATAGAATTCTTTTACCAGGGAAGGCACGTTGGCCTTAACCTGTTTATAGGTTTCCTAGGTTTGTATTTTATATCCTTCCTACTTAACAAGAAGTTTAAATTGTTTAGATTGTGTTTTCTATTGCATATTATTAACTATGTTAATAAAGTATAAACCATTGCCGTTGTTAACAATTACGGGAGGTGGCGGCGGAATTTTATAAGTTATAGGATTGTTTTTTAAGGGTTATAGTAAGCTTACGTAAAACGTCGGGTGTATTTTTATTTTAGTTAGCAGTTTAAGCTTATAGGTATATAGGCTTAGTTTCTTCTTGATTTAGTATAGGCCCATAAACTTCTAATTAAGTTTCTTTAAAGGCCGTTAAGTCTTTAGGTTTTGTATACTTAGGTAAGCTATATTACCTTCCTTAAAGTCCTATACGGGAGCTCGTTCTTTATTTATATACTATTCCTATAACATTTAAGCGTATATTAACTTACTTTATAACAGTTCTGTTAACTGCTTTATTTAATTAGCGAAGTTATACGCGTTAATTAACTGGATCTGTTTAATTGTGGGTCCTGTTATGTTAATATTAGGTTATAGCTTAAATCTAAGTTAAGGGTTTTGTCTGTAGGTTGCGTAGAATAATGTTACGCCTATTAATACATTTATTATATTATTCGCAGTAAACTCAGCTAAAGGTAGCCATTTTTCCTAGTTATCTTGCAGGTAGGAGTAGTATATTTATAAGTATTGTTCTATAATCGCGTTTGCAATTTTTATTTAACTATCTATCTCTAGATAAAACGCAGTTAAGAGTTATATTTAAATGCTTAATTGTTTATATAGAGCTTACCAAAAGTCTAAAACAAACTAGCTTCCGCGGTTAGATATTATCATATTAGGAAGTCTATATAGCTTAAAGACATGCTTAACAAAACATTCGGCTACTAATATTGCATTAATTAAGTCCATAAGAATTATATATCGCATTTTTATAAGACGGTTAACTACTACCATAATATTTATAAACCTATTACTACTAGGCAAGTTAACTATAAAGTTAATTAAGATATTACGCCATCTTTATATTGGGATTAGTAGCGGTTAAAGTACTCCTTACTTCTTTATATAAGAGGTTTTTCCACGTATGTACATCCTGCATACTTAAACGTATTTCCGTACATAGTTATGTATTATAGGCTAGTAATATGCTCATTAAATAATCTTATAGGTCTTTATATGGCCAGGATGTCCTACTATAGGGGAGTTGTATACGAATTTAAGTATCTTAAATTATAAAGGTTTGGAATTTAGAACTACTATTTTCTATTAATAGTACAATTAATTGTTTTAAATTTTGCATTTAGCGAGTATAATATCCTTATACTATTATTTTCCAGTTTAGATCGCCTTTATTACATCTACTATCCATATATTATTCTTATATTTATATTTTATTAGCTTATTAATTTCTATTTCCTATTTATCAACTTCTAATTTATTCCTATTAAGTTCCGTATCTAGAAATATAGGATATAGTTTTTTAAAACGTTTAGGGGGTAGTAAGATCCATAATTAATATAGCTAGAATATATTGCATTGCAATAGGAGGCAAATTGCCGCCACGTGTGGCAAGTTGCCGTCACGTGTCACCGCGGCACTAGCGTGGTAAGGAACCTTAAGTTCCTCACCCTTCTTCGTATTAAAGAGACAACATCCATCTACAACACCGCATAGTACATATCATTGTAATATATGTATTTTGCACGTTGTTAAAGCATACTAACAATTAATTTATAATCTATTTATCTAAGGCGTTTATAGGTAAGTCCTGTAATCGTCATATTAATGCATTAGGCTTTTAATTAAGTTTGCCCAGTTAATATATAATCTTAAAGTTAAATTATAAGAGGTATTTAGCCCAACGAATTTGGCGCTATATTAATTATTTTATAGTTATAAAGTATTGTAGGTTCTTATAGTCCGTTAATATATATATTAGAAATAATAATCCTTCTAGCTTAGGACGCCATTGTTTAAAGCATTTAACAATTATAAGTAGTTCCTTATTATATATCTTATAGTTTAATTTAGTAGGGGCGAGTTTTTAGGAGAGAAAGGCTACTAAATATAGTTCGCCATTCTTATTATATTGCGATAATACTCCCCCTAGCGCATAATCTAATAAGTCCGTTTTAATAATACATTTAAGGTTAGGGTTAAAGTAAGTAAGGATTAAAGTAGTTATAAAGTAATATTTTAAGTTATTAAAAGCTCATTCGCATCTAGCGGTTTATTTAAATTTTAAATTTTTCTTTATTAGGTTTACTAACAGCTAAGCAACTTCTAAGAAGTAGTTAATAAATCGTTAATAGAAATTTATAAATCCTGGAAATCCTTAAATGTCCTATATATTACTAGGGCTTTCCCAGTTTATAATTATAGCAACTTTCTTAGGGTCTATTTTAATTCCATTATAGGATATAATTAAGCCTAAGTATATAACCTTGGACGCGTAGAACTTGAATTTCTTAATATCACATTATAAGCCCGCGTTTTATAAGCGTTTAAGGACCATTCTAAGATGTTTTTAATATTTAGAAAGCAAGAACGAGTAGATTAAGATATTATTAATATACGCAGTAACCACTCCAAAAGGTCCAAACAGCTTGTCTCCGGAGCATAACAGGCGGGTATAAGCGAACGGCCACAGCACTGCTTGAGAAGGAAGCTAATATCCCCCCCCTACAATTATATATTGAAGCCGCTGCAATGCAAAGGGTGCAAAGGGAGCGCAACTCTAATGTTATAAAGTATATTAAGACACGCCTAAACAAACTATAGAGTAACCCTAGGGTGCCCCACAGGAGAACAAACCAACAACCCCAAAGTAGGGAAGATATATTAGAGAAACAGGTAAAGAAAGCAGAAGAAAAATAGTGCCGTGTTAGGGCCCAGGCCCACATAGAGGAGGAAGGGAGACGCGTAAGAAATTAGTAAAGATAACAGCAAGAGAGAGAAAGGAGCTAAAGTAGAGCATAAAAGAGCACTAGAAAACCATCTACCGTAACACAACACTGGTTAGACTAACACTAGAGAGGCGTATAGGAGTTAAAGGTATAAAGGCTGTCTCAGGCAAGAGGAACCTAAGCTATAGTATAGTTAATGCTATGGGGGGTAAACACCTAAGGGCTCTAAGAAGGCCTAACAAAGGCAGAAAACACAATAGCAACACTCTTAAGAACAGGAATAATAGGACTAAAAGATTGGCTTTACTGGGTGGGTATCCTAGTAGGTAACCCAAGATGTAAATGTGGCTGGCCAAGATAGACACCAAAACACGTAATACTATTATGCCCCCTACGCACCAACCGAGAAGCAATGCTCTTAGTAGCTAGCACAGAGAACTATAATATACTACTCTCAATATAAAAAGGTCTTAAGGCGGTTACCTAGTGGCTTATTAGCTAAAATATACTAGACCAGTTCCGGGTTACAAAGGAAATGGTAATAGAAGGCAAAGGGGCGAGTACTAGGCGCCCCTTGATAACTCTACAGTAGTAGAGTTAAGTTTGCGATACTAGCGCGTCCGTAGGCTTGTTACGGCAGCAGTGGTTCCCAAGGAGGTCATAAAGTAAGGTAGTAGAGCACCATATGTGACTCGTAGGCGCCCTGCATGCGAGTCCCAAAAGGCGGGGAGATGGATTACGGGTTTTTCTTATTTTCTCAAATAGAGTTTTCTCCCTATATGTAAATAAGGAGTAGTCCGCGTGGGCCCAATAGGGATCCAAATCGGACGTTAAGCAATGAATAATTATTAATATACGTAGTAATAAATACATTAAGGAATTTATAAAGCGTATTATTAACATATTACTAAAATATACTAGGACTATTTTTTACGCTAAATGGCATTACTAGGTATTTAAAGAGTCCCCATTATATACAAAAGGCTATATACTTCTTATCTCCCTTATATATACAAATTTTATTAAAGGCAGCGATTATATTAAGCTTTGTAAAGTACCATACCTTCACTAATTAGTTAAGCGTCTTTTAAATTAAGGGAATTGGATATTGGTTTTAAATTATAATTGCGTTTAAAGCTTAATAATTAATATAAAATCTTAAGCCTCCTTCTAGCTTTTTAATAAATAGCATAGGTAAGGCAAATAGAAATTAACTAGGGCGAATAAATCCTTTTTCTAGATGCTTGTTAAGGTATTATTGCATTATAAGCAGTTCTTTTTATGATATACCGTATAGTAGACTAAACTTTAGTGTTATACTAGGCTTAAGTTCTATCTTAAAATTGTGCTTCTCTTAGTGCGGGGCTAGTTAGTCTATAAATCATTTTTTAAACTCATTAATTAGGTTATAGTACTCTTTAGGTATAAAAGGTTAAGGATTAGAATACTGTTTTAGTTCTAGTGCTTTCTTAATATCTTCCATAGTTACAGTAAAGATTTTATAATCTTGTCTTTTTACTAATAAGATAAAAGGCGTGGCCTATATTATACGGATTTTAAGAGGGTTTAATGTAACATCTTTATATTCTTTACTATAATCAGTAGTTATAGATTTATTATATTGGCTTAAGGTTTGTAGCAAGGGTAATTTATATTATATTAAATTTAAATAGTTATGTGCATGTTTATAGGGTAAATGGTTTTTTAAGTAATAACTTTGGCAGTAGGTTATATGGAACTTTAGTATTTCTTTAACCCAGCTAATTAAAGGGTTGTATTGTTTTAGCTATCTATATCTAAGTATTATCTTATAGTGCTTTAAGGGTGTTATAAATAAGGAAACATATTTAAGGTGTTTACCTATCCATAATTTTATAAGAGCGTAGTATGTTATTTTACTATATATTAAGGGTTTGCCATTAAAGCCTTATAGGCCTTAGGGCTTATTAAGTTTCTTTAAATTTAGGCGTTAAGTTTTCGTGTAGTTTATATTAATAAAGCCTATACTAGTAGCTCCGCTGTCTATAAGGATTTATACTTTCTTTTATTTTTTAAGTATTTAAATTTTATTAAGTACATTAAGGGAGTTATATTATATATTAGCGCTAGAAGAGCCTAGATACTTATACTCTTATACTTTTTATCCTAAGGCGCAACTTAGCCCTAGGACGATTCGTTTTCTAAGTTAACCAAAGGCAAGGTACTTTATAACGTCTAAGTATAATTTATAGCGTGGGTATGATTTAAGGAATAAGTACAGCTTAAAAAACAGGTATAATTTAAGAATTAGGTATAACTTAAGGATCAAAAGGAACTACGGCGGACTTTTTTAAAAGGGTAAGTTTAGTAATGTTTTTAAATATATCCTTTTTTACCACATCCAAAATATTCTTTATTTATAGCTTATATTCTTTATTTATCAGTTCCTAAGGGTATATAGAATTAGGTAACATTAAGGTCCATAGGGTTATATATAAAGCTTTTAGGTTTTAGAGAAGGATCGCGCCTTAAAGCATATACCGGTTTTAAGGAGTTTTAAACACAAGGTATAGTTAACTTTAGAGAATAAGTCTATTTATTATATCAAAGGTCTTTATTAATTTATTAATATATTATAGCAAATTCGGATAGGTTTTTTGGCAGTTCTCTACCTACTAACTAGGCTCTAATCTTATCTAAAATAGCTTATTAAAGAGCAGCGACTCTAGCGGCTTTATTTCAATCCAGCTCGCCAATAAGACCTAAAAATTCTAAAAAGAAGCTAGTAAAGTCTTAATTCCGTTATTATAGGTTTTTAAGTTTAGTAATAGCTATATATTCGCGGTTAGTGTCATTATATATTCATTCTAGTAGAGAGATAAAGGGTTTAAAATTAACAAAAGTGCTATTACGGAAGAATGGATCCATAGTTTATACAGCATCCTTACTTAAATAAGACATTCCATAGCTAACCTTGCTAGCCTTAGTGGGGTATTAATTATAGTTTATTAAGAGTTTAAGATAGAGCTTAGTTATAAAGGGATATAAGTTATTTTAGTTTCTATTAAACATTAGAGGATTAGGGAGCTTTTTAGATTTTGTAATAGGTACTAGGTTCACTATAGATATAGGTTAAGCTACTATTACTAGTTTAATGTTCGCATTTAACGTATTAGGTTTAGGTACTATTATTTTAATCTTATTTATAGGTGTTACTGTTAGGGTCTATAATATTAATGCCTTAACGTTACAGAGTTCTTTATAGAGTACTTCCATTAATTGCTAGTGCTAGGCTTCTAGTACAGCCCGCTACTAAGCTAAGGCGTCTATAAAGGCCTATTATATTATAGTTAACTGTTCCCTAACTAGGGTTATAATACTTATGGTTATTAAAAGGGATTTAGGTTTGTTTACCATTTTAATAGTAGTTGTTTTAATATAACGTAATATAAGGGCGCAAAGAGGCTTTGGGGAAGATTTAAAGGAATAATATAAATTCTATTTAATCTAGGGGTATATAGCTCTTATAGAGTATAAGACGTTATATAAAGAAGAGAAAGGAATATAGAAAACTTATAACTAAATATTCGTGGTCTTAGCAGCAGACGCATAGGCATAAGCCCACGCGGATTTTAACAGGTTTTGACTAAATTCCATTATATTAGTAAAATTTAGTAGAGACTAGTGGAAATTAATCAAGTTGGCGGAATTTAGCAGAATTTAATTAACTTGGTAGAATTTGGCAGAATTTAATTAAAGCGTCGAAATTTATCTGTTAAGTGTTTCACCAAGACATTCTTACTGTAACTAGGCTAGTCCCGTTACAGTAAAGAGCGCGGGCTCTTCTTATTTTATAACTAATTATAAACTATAGCAGAGAAGAATAGTAGAATACCCTTCTTCTAGTACTATTAGATTATAGTATTATATAAAAGATTAGGGCCATTATTAGTAACAATTCTTTAATAAATAATACGCTGTATTATATAATATCCAATTTCCTTTAGAGAATAAAGATATTTAATAGGATCCTGTCTACTAACGAATTTAATACTAAGGATATATTATTAACCTTACGGTTAATGCTTTCCTCTTTAATGCTACTTAAAAGGGAAAGATTAAGGTATATAAAATGCTCTTTAAAAAGGGGAGTATAGAGGTAGAGATAATATATAATGTCACGGCACTGACCTCTTGTATACTGTTTTATACTGTCTCGTACTGTTTCCTACTATTAGCTGGCCCACCACTAGCGCCTTGGCGCCTGGCCCTACTACTTATACTCAGTACCCCTTTTTGCCTCTTCTCCTCTTTATACCACAACGTAGTTATTTAGCCTACCTACACAATGGCACTGTGATAGTTTGTGGTATCTCCTCTTATGCCCTATCGCGATCTCCGCCTCCCAGTCCACAGTCTCCGTTTTCCCAGTATAATTGCGACCTGGCATAACTAACAATACCATACCATAGCCTTAAACAATCTTAGTGTAGTCCTAAACAATCTTAGTATTATAGCTAACCTTATAGACTTTAATTGCATTACCTAGATCCCTTAAAATGGGCGACCATAATATAAATAATACCCTATTAGTAAATATACGCGAAGCGCTTACCTACCTCTTTAATACCTCTCACCCTAATATTACCTAGGCAATTAGGAGCGGTCTAGAGTACTCTAAGGACCTTAAGGTAGCAGGAACCTTCCAGCACCTCTTTATATATACACCCTTCTTAACTAGCGTCAAGAGCGGTCTCTAGACTATTTATAATAAAGGCCATACTATAAAGCTCCAATATAAAGAAGCTTAGTATAAAATTAACTCCCTTAAGACATTTAAACTATATATAAAACAATATAAATAATAAGCTTTAATATACACTAAGACTATATAAAACCTAAGCTCTTAAATTACTATACTTACCCAGACTATTGCTAATAAAAATACCACTACTAGCTACCCTCTTCTAACTAAACCCTATAGAAAAAAGTGTAAAGTAAAAGACCTAACCCTATTTAATAGTAAGGGATTACTAACTAAAAAGTAAGAAAAATTTAAAATATAGGAAATAAAGATCTAAGGCGTTTTCTAAAGAGATATAAAGTACTTTAAAACCCTAATAGATAAAGTCCTCTATATATTAGACATGCTAACTAATAAGGCTTATAACTATGTTAAGCATGGCCTTAATATGCTATGCATATACTTAAATAACTTAAGTAAATAGACCTTCTCTAACTAAGAGTCTATGTTTATATATATAAGGAAGCACTATAAGACTATAGATATAACCCAAGCAGCTAAAAATAAGTTGGATACCCTATACTAGAGTAAGTATAACTACTAGTCCTAAAAAGCAGAGCTTAATAAATTAATAATTAAAGCAAATAAGACTAAGGAATAAAAAGTGGATTTGCTTAAAAAGAATATCTCCCTAAAGATAAAGGACCTAGCTCTTACCCTTAGCTATAAAATTGGCAATACTAACTATAAGGGCTAGAGCGAGCAGATAGATATATTTGCCTATAACCTATAGAACTACGCCCACCAAATAAAGCCAAATACCACTAAGCTAAGTACTGCTAGCAGCTATTAACCTATACTACCTAATAATACCCTAGTATTAGCACTATAGAATAACCTAATAGACCTTAACACTATTAAATTTGGTAGTAATAGTAGCAGCCTCCCTAATAATATCTAAAGACATTATATGGATAATAGACTCTATATAGTGTATAGTTAACCTAGCTACTAAAAAAATGCTTATAACCCTAGGAAGAACCTAAATCCCCTTCTAATACTACTGCGCCAACCCCTTTTTAGCCATAGTAGATTTTTTAGCAGAGGAGATAGTAACTAAGGCAGTAATTATAAATATAGACTTAGACTTAGACACAGAGACTTGCCCCTATAATTCCCTTCCCTAGTATAACCCTAGCTAATAGTTCTGTATATAAACTATGGATTAGCCCTTTGTACTACTACTAACTATAAGACTGGCCATGTCCTTAGTAAAGTACCCCTTAGTATATATACACCATTAGAGACTAATATATTAGGATATACTAGCTAAGACTATAGCCACTAATTAAGCCCTATAACCTAGTTATTAAAAGGCCAACCTTTAGACTAAGTCGCCTTTAAGGGTTAGAACTATATAGGGAGGAAGATAAAAGGATTAGATCTATGCTACTATATTAGTTAAACCTTATTCTAAGCCAGCTACTACTTAATCTTAGAATAGTAAATAATAATAGAAATGCTATCCTTATTTAGATCTACCTCTCCTTATTACGCAACTTACCCCTAGAAGCTTTTATTAAAACAGTAAGCCTTATTAATAGCGGTAGTATAGTACTAGCATTTATAGACAAAGACTTGCTTATAAAAAAGCATAATATTATAATAAAAAGACTCCTAGTTCTAAAACCGCTCCGCTTTACTAATAGACTCCCATCTAGCTTTATTACCTATTACTTTATAATAAAAATAACAATTGGCTACTATATAGAATCTATGCTCTTTTATATTATAAAGTTATTACCCTTAATACTAGTAATTCTTAGAATGCCCTAGCTTAAAAAACATAACCTAAGAATAGATTTCCCTATTCTAAAGCTTAAGTTTAACTCCAATTACTGCGCCTATAACTATCTCCTATGGCATATCCCTAACTGTAACTAAGTAGCACTATATGGACGCATTGTATGGCCAACCCTTAGATACCATTAGCTGATAGTAGAAGAGGTGCCTAACACTAGTAAGCTAATATATATAGTAAACAAAACAGAGATTCTAGAAGACTAGGCTATCGCCCTATTCCTAAAAAAATAAACACTGCTAGAATTATAAGTCCCCTATATATACCTACTTAACCTAAATTAGCTAATAAGACACCCAACTTTAAGACATTTACTATATATATATGCAACTGTATATATAATAGCTAAGGGCGTTACAGCCAAGGCTGAAATTAGAGTAGTTAAGACCTCCCCCCTATAACACCTAACCTCACACCTATCTCCCGCGCGTACTATACAGGGCCGCCGCCTTGTTTCTGCCCCCCTAGGCCGACCAAGCCGTGCTAGCCTAGCTGTAGTACTAGAGGACTAGATACGCCCTAACTTAGACAATATTAAATGCATTTATGCTATTAATTTTACCCAGTTCTGTAAATAAAAAGGCATAAAGGTAATAAGGATTTATATAGTAGAGTTAGTAGAACTGGTTAAATAAGAAGAATACTAATATCTGCTTAAGGAGCTACCTATAGGCCTAATAGAAGTACTAAACCTGTTAAAAAGGTCCTTCTGCTAGCTAGTAGAAGGCAACTATATAATAGAGGAAGCCTATAAAGCGCTACTACTTTATTTCTATAACTTCCTTAAAACAAACCTAAAAACTAAATCTAAGTCTCTACTCTAGAAGATAGTTAATACTAATATTAAGAAATTCCTAAAAGGTAAACCAGGACTAACCTATAAAGATATTTTGTAACGCTTATTAAAGAAGTTTTATAAATATATTAAACACTTTCTCCCTAAGAATATAGATAAGCTACCCCCTTACTAACTATAGAACTATAAAATTAAAATTATACCTGGAAAGTAGGCCCTATATTACAAGAATAGACCACTCTTACCTACTAATCTTAGTTATATAAAGAAGTAGATTAATAAAATACTAGATAAAGGCTTTATCCACAAATTAACCTTACTAGCTACTATACTACTCCTCCTTACTGTAAAACCTAGTAGTAGTATATAAATCTGCTATAACTACCAAGGCCTAAACACAGTTACTATTAAGAATTGGTACCTACTGCTACTAGTCTATAAGACACTTAACGCACTCTATAGCGCTAAGTACTTTACTGTCACGGAACCCCACTGTAGGTCCATAGGAGAGCCTTGTGCTCTCGCGTACACCTTGCGTACAGCTTATATCAGCTACGCGTAGGTATATCACCTCCTTACGCCCTTAACCCTTATGATCAATCGCGCAACGTCTTGTAGACTCCTTGAATATATACGCTTTGTAGCCACTGCCCCCATCCCATAACATTACGTTGCGCCTTTTTACCACCGACGCTTAGCCTACGACCAATTCTACGTCTTTGTAATACTGCAGACGCTGCCAGAAGCAGCGTGTCTATAAGTTACCCTACTCCACACTTCTAAGGAACCCACAATAGTAAGATGATATTCCTTACTAGCCACTATATTAAACCTAAAGAACAACCCAATACCTATACTTAATCCACAACGCCAATCAATCCCAGGAGAATTTAATTTATTAGCCTTAACCCCTAAGGAGGGGGATACTAACAATGTCTCATCCTTTATTGACTATATAACTACAGACAAGCAAGTGGAAGGACTACTATCTATCAAGATCAAAATATGAGACGCCGAGACGTTTGCAAAAATAGTAGCACAAAAACCTAATAAATACTACTGCCTTCTATAGAACTACCACCTAAAGCTTATATGAGCTAAGATGCGTGCTGCCCAAGACCGCGATATTATCTAAGACCTACAAGCCTGTAAGGCGCTCGCTAATAACACGTGCTAAGAGACCAAAGACGACCTCCATGTGTCTAAACGCGACATCCAATGGTTAAAGAAGGCTGAGATTATACTTATTACCACAGTTACTAAAAAAGAGGGCACAATTAAATACCTACAATCTTAGCTTAACGAGCACATTTATAATAACACTAGACACCTCTTTACTACATATAACGCTACCTAAGTCTCCACGCCCCCGGCAACCTCACCTACTTAATGCTTAATGGAGGATTAGCGCTAAGCAGCTTTACCTAATAGGAACCCCTACCAGAGCGGTAATAATAAAAGCCATAACGATTAAACCTAAGCTGCTACCGTAGGGTCTAATATATGTTACCCTAATCCCCTAGTCTTCTAGGGAGACCGCAAGAAATATAGCTACTGGAAGATGTAAATCCGCGAGAAACTAACCTAGAGCACCTGCCTTTTCCCTACAGAAGACACTAAGATTGGTTATATTATTAGGCGAACGAAGGGTATACTATTTAACAGACTTTTCGTCTAATAGGAGACAAACGGCCCCTGGAAGTAGCAGTCCTACTAGAAAGTCCTTAATAACCTCAACCTAATATACCGCAACTATAACCTATTGGCTACCAGCTAAGCTAAACTACGTGCCCTAAAGATGAGCCCTACCAAATCATTTAACGAATTCTATATTAAATTCCAGGAATACACCAAAGCCCTCGCCTAAGACGATACCAAAGACCAGGAGGACCTCCTCAAAAAAGTTACTTATTGCCTTAGTCACGCAGCTGCCAGCTATAGCTACAACAATGTTTATAATATGGTAGCAGCTCTATAGAAGACCGAACGACAATTAAATTAGATTACTATTGCTAACCCTTACCTAAAGACCTCTCTATAGAAGCCTTCCGGGCCTACTAAACCTATATACACTAAGCCACCGACGCCCACTACCTCAAGTACTACTGGAGCCAATATTGATTTCTCTATACCAACCTTTCCGTAAAAACTCCTAGATAGAGAGCGCGAGCTACTCCGGAAGCTAGGACGCTACTATAGATGCTATCAAAAAGGCTATTATTATAATAACCCAAACTACCTAATAGCTAGGTTTAGTAGCCACCGCCTAACACCTAGCCTAATACCCCAAACACTAAATACGTCGCTACACACCACCACCGTACAAGACGAAGACGCAGTAATAGTAGTAGAGTTAGATACAAAAGCGGAAAACGCCAAGTCCCAGCTCTAAGTCGCGGGTTAGGACGCCCTAATGACAGAGGGATCTATATATTAGCTTGCTTAATAGATAACTCAGTAAAGATAAATAGATGGAAATAGATAGTTTTACCTATAATAGGAACTACTGCCAAAAAACAATATAAAAGCCGTTCTATAATTAATTGCGGAGCTACTAATAAATTTATAAATACCCAATTTATGCGCACTTATAACCTACCTACTTTACCCCTTACTAAAGCCCGCGCCCTATAACTTGCTGACGGTAGCTGTACTACACAGAAGATTACCTATATAGCACAACTCCACCTAGATATGAATAGGCACCAGGAAGAACTTTAGGCCTATATTACACCACTTACCAACTACCCTATTATCCTTGGAATGAACTGGCTCAAATAATACAACCCCGCCATTAACTGGAAGAAGAGAGAAGTAACCTTTAACTCTAAATACTACAGAGAGACTTGCCTAGGGCATAGCCTAGCCGCCTCTATTTACTCCCTAGGATATCAACCTAAGGAACCCCTTATTACCCCACCTATAACCAACTACTACTACGTAAGTGCCCTGGCCTTCTACCGCATAGCATATAGGAAAGGCTGGACCGTTACTACAGCTTTCTAATCACAACTATATAAGCTTGATAAAGAATAGGACCACGTCCTCTATAGTAATAGAATAGACATAGTCGACCTTCTAGAAGACGACGCCCCTATAGAACTCTACGGACTTTCACCTTTAGACTTTAAGAAGTTTATAAAGCTTAAAAAAGGACTTACTAATAAAGAACTCCGCAAGCTCCTCCCTAAGAGGTACCACAACTTTACTAACATATGCTTATAAAAGGGCGCAGATATACTCCCCCTATATCAACCTAATGACCATGCCATTAACATCAAACAAGGAAAAATGCTACCTTATAAGAGACCCTACCTAATATTAAAAGACGAACTTCTAGTTATAAAAAAGTATATTAACGAGCACCTTAATAAAGGATTTATTCGTCCCAGTATATTACCAGCAGCCGCCCCCATCCTTCTCGCTAAGAAGCTAGGAGGAGGTATCCAATTCTATATTAACTATAGAGGACTTAATGCTATTACGATTAAAAACCAATACCCAGTACCACTTATACGTAAGACCCTTAAGCGGCTTAGTTAAGCCAAAATCTATACTAAGCTTGATATTATTGCCGCCTTTAACTATCTCTAAATATGGGAAGGTAACGAATGGAAAACCGCATTTGCATCGCGCTTTAGCTAATTTAAATATACCGTCATGCCCTTTAGCATATATAACGGCCCAGGCACCTTCTAAAGCTACATTAATAACGCCTTATGGGACTACCTTAATAACTTCTACTCTGCGTACCTAGACAATATACTTATTTATAGTAATAACCCTTTTAAGCATACCGAACACGTTTGAAAAGTCCTATAGCGCCTTAGGGACGCAGGGCTTTATATTAATTTAAAGAAATGCGAATTCTTAGTTATAGAAGTAAAATACCTTAAACTAATTGTCACTACTAAGGGTGTCTATATGGACCCCAAGAAGGTACGTATAATTACCAAATAGCAAGCCCCTAACTGCATTAAGGATGTATAAGCCTTCCTTAGTTTCGCCAACTTCTATTGGAAATTTATATACAACTTCTTAGGCGTAGTAGCACTACTTATAGCAATAATGCGAACGAAGGGCCTTTCTGCAAAAGGAAGAAAAACGCACCTATGCTTTACCTGGACGCCTAAATGCGAGAAGGCGTTCCAAGACCTTAAAAATGCCTTTACCAAAGCACCTATCCTAGCTCACTTTATACCAGGACGACAACTCTATCTTAAAACCGACTCCTTAGACCATGTTAACGCAGGCGTCCTCTCCTAGATAGGTAATAACGGTCTCCTTTACCCAATCACATTTTACTCGTCTAAGCTTACACTATAAGAGTGTAACTATGAGATCTATGACAAAGAACTCCTTATAATTGTATAAGCGTTTAAAGAATTCCGACCAGAACTCTCCTTAATAGAGCCTAACCAGCTAACTAAAGTCCTTACGGACTATCGCAACCTTAAGTACTTTATAACTATAAAGCAGCTAAACCAACACTAAGTATATTAGAACGAGTTCCTTTCTAGTTTTAACTTCAAAATCATATATAGACTAGGAGTACAAGGTACTAAGCCTAATAGCCTAACACGCCGCTTATAAGACCTTTCTTAGTCTAAAGATGACCCCTATAATCAATTCCAACAACAGACGATCCTAAAAGCACGAAATTTGGCCCCAGGCATACTACTTATAATAGAGCCAACTATACCTCAGCTTTATACTATAGAACTAGAGTTACCTCCTAAAACCAATAAGCTTATTACCACGGTATACAACACCTCTGTTAACCCATTACTGCATTAACTTATTACTGTAAAGACTGTTAGCGCCCGCACGCTGCCTATTAACCTCCGAAGCTTAGGCTAGATTAATATGGCAGCCTTAGAAGTAAAAGAGAACAGGCTCTATTATAGAGGCCGCCTATTTATCCCTAACTTAGAAAATCTATAACGGCAACTAATCTAAATGGCCCACGACCTCCGATCAAGCGGCCATCTAGGCAGAGGAGGAACCTACGAGCTTCTTAGCTGATACTACTTCTGGCCAAAAATAATAGATTTAGTTGAACGCTTTATAGGCGCCTGCTACGGTTGTAAGCGCGCCAAGGCCTTTAATATAAAGTACTAAGGACTACTGCACCCTCTACCAGTACCTATATAACGATGGGCAGATATCGCTATAGATTTCGTTGTTAACCTACTACCCTGTAAACAACACGGCTATACCTACAAGAACATCCTTATAATAATATACCGACTTATAAAAGAGCGCCACTACGTCCTAACTAAAGGCGTAGCCGTTAGCGATATTACTAACGCCTTTCTTCGCGAAGTCTACTGATTATATGGGTTACCTAACTCGATTACGTCCGACTAAGGCATATAATTTAACTTTGATATATGGAGACAAATCTACTAACGCCTTAGCATCTCCGTTAAAATGTCTACATCCTTCCACTATAAAACTGCTGGGCAACTGGAGAATGCTAATACTAGTATAAAAGCGTACCTATAATAGGTAGTCGCCTATAGTTAAGATGACTGGGTGGACCACCTTCTACTAGGTGAATTCGCAGCGAATAACCACGTCTTAACCACTATAGGACTTACCCCGTTCTTCGCAAACAAGGGTTATTATCCCTAATTTGGCATAGAGCCACTAGAACCTATTAATAAGAAACTGCTATATAGAAAACGCCTTAAGATGCTACTCGCCGACCAGCATGTAGACCGTATGAAAAATCTACTTGACTACTGCAAGGGAGAAATGGCCTGGGCTTAAGTAAAGCAGGCCTACTTCGCCGACTGTTATAGAACGCCACCACCGGAGATGCGTGTTGGCGACTGGGTATAGCTAGATGCACGCAATATCTCTATATAGAGGCCTATGAAGTCACTTAATTACAAGAACCTCGGCCCCTATCCAATTAAATGAGTCATCGACAGGGGAGCTGTATATAAGCTAGAACTCCCACCTGCCCTAGCTACCCGCGGGATATGGCCTATATTTTACCTATGGCTACTACACCTCTATTAGCCTAACCCCTTACTGGGGTAAACACAGCCTGAACCCCTACTAGTACTAATCCGAGATGAGAACGAAGACGAGAACCATAAGGAGTGGACTGTTAAACAAATTATTAACTCTAAATACTTTGGCAAAGGCAGAGGACGACGGCTCTACTATAGAGCTATATACACAGGATTTGATATAGATCAGCCAGAATAGCAACTATGGGAAGACTTTGAAAATATAAAGGATCTAATTAGCGACTTTCACTATATAAACCCACAGAAACTGGGCTTAAGTAGAGATTTCATACCTAATCCTCTATGGGAGCCCTTATAGAGTTAAACTGTTGTATATTGCCATGTAAGGGCAAATTGCCGTCAGATTGCCGTTAGATTGCGGCAAAATGCGATTATGTGACCGGAATATCGTTGAGATGTCTAGGAACTTTAACCAGCGGTCAAAGTTGTCTAATTGGTCGGATTCTTAGATGCCAAGCCTTATTATATAACGTTGTTTCAAGCCTTTAGCGATACCCCCCTTTTTTTTCTTCTTTTTTATACCTTAAGTGTCCCTTCTACATGTACATAGTAACCACAGCGTCGCCGGAGCTCCGCCTCTATAGGAGGGGGGGTAGTGTTACGGAACCCTACCGCAGGTCCATAGGAGAGCCCTGTGCTCTCGCATACACCTCGCGTACAGCTTATGTCAGCTACGCGTAGGTATATCACCTCCTTACGCCCTCGACCCTTACGATCGATCGCGCAACGTCTTGTAGACTCCTCGAATACATACGCTTTATAGCCACTGCCCCCGTCCCGTAACATTTACTAAACTTAATATAATTGCTATATTTAACCAGATCCAGATCGCGGAAGGCTATAAGTGGCTTATAGCATTTATCACCCAGTTTAAACTCTATAAGATATTAGTTATACTATTTAGTCTCTATAATACGCCTATTATATTCTAGAACTATATTAACCATATCTTATATAATACCCTTAACAACTACTACACTGTATATCTTAATAATGTCTTTATCTTCTCTAAAACACGCGCCAAATATATAAAATATATAAATGAAATTATCTAGAGACTTGGTAACGCTGGACTCTAAATTAACATTAATAAGTCTAAGTTCTATGCTACTAAAATAAAATACTTTAGCTTAATTATCTTAACTAATAGCATAACTATAAACCCTAAGAAGGTGTAGGCCTTATAAAAATAGAAGGACCTAACGTTAGTTAAGGAACTATAGCAATTTCTTGGCTTTGTGAACTTCTATTAACAATTTATCTAAGGCTACTTTAAGGTAGTTAAGCCTATAACTAGGCTACTAAAAAAAAGTACCAGCTAGTTATAGGGCCTAGATTAAGCATAGGCGTTCTAGACCCTAAAAATAGCGTTTACCACAGTACTGGTCTTAGCATATTATAACTATATAAAGAAGACTATAGTAGAGATAGACGCCTTAAACTAGGCTTTAGAAGGAGTGCTTTACTAAGCTAGTAAAGATAGTAAACTTAAGCTAGTTATATTCTTCTCTACTAAGCACTCTACCCCTAAATATAACTATAAAATATATAATAAGGAACTCCTAGTAATTATAAAAGCACTAAAAAAAATAGCGCCCTAAACTATAAGGAACTGAGCAACTGTTTGAGATTATTATAGACTATAAGAACCTTTAGACCTTTATAATAATAAAATAACTAAACTAGTGCTAAGTCTATTAGGCTAAGTTCCTTTCCTAGTTTAACTTTGTTATTACCTATAGGCCTAGCATAAAAGCTACAATCCTAGACGCTTTTAGCTGCCTCCTAGGCATAGCACCTGCTAATACTAGTAACAAATATCTATAATACTAAGACCGCATTATTTTACTACTAAAAAAAGTTAACCCTACTATTCTAGACAAGCTACTAAGCAAATCCTAAAACCAGAGCGTTAAAGACTTTATTATAGTAATAAACCTAAAGCCTAAGAAAAAAACCCTTAAAAAACTTATTAAGAATGCCTATAAGGAGAACAAACTAGCTAGAGATATATTAGCCGCGCTATAAGAATAGAAAGGCCATAAGGTACGCCGCTAGCCTAAGTAGATTAGGAAGTTGCTCCGCTATAATAAATCTAAATGCTTAATTATTAATGGCCTAATCTACTATAGAAACTAAGTATTTGTCCCTAATTTACCTAAACTCTAACTAGAAGTTATACACTATATATATAGTTTAGGCCCTATAGGTTACCTAGGTTATATTAAGACCCTAGACCTCCTTAGTTAAACCTATTAGTGGCCAGGTATTTTATAGTTTATGGCTATCTTTATAAAAGACTACGCTCTCTGCTTCCGTATAAAGACCCTATACTTAGTACTACTTAGTTTCCTAAAACTACTAGAACTACTAGCCCACCTATAGACTAATATTTCTATTAACCACATTATTAACCTACCTAAGTGCCTTTATAACGGCAAAACATATAGATATATCTTTGTTGTTATTAACCGCCTAATAAAGATAAGACACTTTATTCCTATTACCAGCCTAGATACTAAGGAGCTTATTAAAGCATTTACCTATACTATCTATAAGTTATACAGCGCCCTAAGTACTATTGTTTCTAATAAAGGGTCTTTATTTATCTCTAACTTCTAGTATTACCTAAACTAACGCCTAAAGGTAACCCTAAACCCTAGTTCTATATAGTACCCTAAAATAAATAGTTAGACTAAGATTATTAATATAGCAATGAATAAGTACCTACGCGCTTTTATAAGCTTCACCTAAGATAATTAGGTAGATTGGCTCCCCCTTACCAAGTTTGTTATAAATAACCAAGTTAACAAGACTATAGGAATCTCACCATTCTTTACTAATTATAGCTACAACCTATATTTAGGCATTAAACCAGCAGGCCCCTAGCTATCAGCCCTATCTATATATATAAAGAAAGAGTACCTATAAGCTAACGCTATTGCTAACTACTTTAAGCGTATCCTAACTTAGCTTAAAGCCCTAGCTTATATCTCCTAGTAATGCTATAAAGATAACGCCAATATAAAACGGGACGAAGGTATAATATTCAAAAAGGATAATATAGTCATAGTTAGCCTTAAAAATATAAAGACTAACCAGCCTAAGAGGAAGTGGGATAATAACTAGGATAGACCCTAGCCCGTCTTAGCTGCCTACAGAGGGGCAGTTATAGTAGACCTCCTAGACCACATTTGCGTTAATAAGTCTTTCTATATGTTAAAAGTCCGCCTCTAGTTCCCTAAGGAGATCCCTAGCTAAGTACGCATTAATAAAGAGGAACGTTACAATATTATAGGCAGGATAGCCAAAAGAGATAATAACGGCAATATTATAGATAAATAGGAATTTAAAAAGATTCTTAATGTATATAATAAACAAAGGGACAAGCACGGCTTAATGTACTATATTAAGTAGAAGTATTATAACTAAAAAACCTGGGAACCTAAAAAGTCTCTAAAAGGGTGTAAGCGCGCACTATTAAAGTTTTATAAATAATACCCCAAGAAGCCTAGACCCCCAGACTAGGTATAAAGTAAGAGAGACTTACCACATTAAGGCCGTGGGCGACGACCACAATAATTTAGAAAAGTTAAGATGTTATAAAACTTTAACCGCCGGTTAAAGTTGTCTAATTAATTAGATTCTTGCTAAGAGCGCCACACCTAATTAGTTTGGGTGGTGGTGTAGAGTTCTGCTAACGCTATTTATTAAGCTAACTAATTAGGATTTTCTATCCCTGGGATAGAAAATTGCTATTGGCTTGGCCAAAAGCGGTAAGTAAAACTAACACCTTTGCGCACCAAGTCTACCATTTTCTACTAACACTACAGCCACTAGTTATATAACCGTAATTTGCTAGTACTATAATGTTCTGTTCTAGAGTTACTTATTTAGTTTAGGGACTAAACCTTCTAGGGGAGGGGAGTACTGTTACGGCACTAACCTCTTGTATACTGTTTTATACTGTCTTGTACTATTTCCTACTATTGGCTGGCCCACCACTAGCGCCTTAGCGCCTGGCCCTACTACTTATATATAGTACCCCTTTTTGCCTCTTCTCCTCTTTATACCATAACGTAGTTATTCAGCCTACCTGTATAATGGCACTGTAATATATAATAAGGCCACGTAAGAGAATAAAAGGGATACGTTCTACGTAATGGGGGCGCTTAGGCAGTTACACAACATTATTATCTACTCCCACTCCTTAAGCAATTGTATAAAGTAGTTTAAATTAATTATTAGATAAAAGATTCCTCTTAATAATTATACAAGATAAAATAGCTAGTGGTAAATACTGGAGACTATAATCTAGTATAAGTTTAGAGTTAACTAGTATATAAAGGCTAATATAGATACACTTAATAAAGGCTTTCTTGACCTAGCTAACTGGTCCCTCCTTTATATAATTAAGAACTTCCTTAGGCCTTTCTACAGCGCAACTATAAAACTTTAAGGGCACAGCTTAAGCCTTAGTAAAGTTCTCTTTATAATAGACGTTTTTATTAAATATATAGAGATATAACAGGCATTAGCAGGTATTAGATTAAACTAATATTTAAAGCATTGTATTAAACAAGCTTGGGAAAGGTTTAATAAATACTATACTAAAACAGACAGCTCTCCCCTCTACGCTATAGCACTAATTCTTTAGCCTTAACGTTATATAAAATACATTAAAGAGATATAGAAAAAGGAGTGGTAGAAACCTGCGCTTTAAAAGTTAAAGTAGCTCTAGGAGCAATTCTAAGATTTCTATCCCCTTTGTACTATATTGTATAAGAGGTCTTTATAGTACTAGATAAGGGAAAAAGAGCTAAATGGGTTTAATCTTATTATAAAGAATCTTAAAGAAAGAATTATTTAACTATAAAGCCTTAATAAGTATAAGGATTACTACTTTAAAGCTCTATACAAAATATAGGGCCCAGCTCTTTATTAGTGGACTTAGAAGCCACAAAGAAAATAATAGCTAAGGCTTTTAATTCTTACTATAAATATCCTTTCTATTCTAGCTATAAGCAATAACCCAGAGAGGGTTTTCTTGGGTAGTTGTTGTATAATAAGCTGGGAAAGAATAAAGATAGGAATAGACAGCCTTAAGAGAATAGAATGTTTAAAAAACTAGTATAGAAGCGGGATTTTAAGTGGGATTTTAAGTGGGCAGTTGTCTAGGGCTCTAGGGGTAGAGATATCTCTTTAATAGGATTAATTATACTGGGTGCCAAGGAATCTGCTGTCACGTGCTATGATTGCCAATTAGATTGTGATCGTCAATTAGAATCTCGCAATCACAATAATCCGATTGTGGCTGATTGTGGCTGATTGTTTACAACCCTGGCAAGGGATAGCATCTCACTTTCTCTTTGCTTTGCGACTCATCACAATGGCAATTCTCACAAGCCTACCTGCGGAGCTGCAACTTTTAATTCTGGAATTGGTTCTACCAGATGACCTCATCAATGTCGCCATCACGTGCAAATAGCTTTGGCGTCTGGCAGACGGACCTATTAAACACCACAAAGCCCTTCAGAAAACGCTGCGGGTAACCAAGAAGTGAATCTGGCCGACTTTTTGCCACTCTCGCTTGAGTCATTGACGCTGGCAGAGTGTCCCGTAACTGGCCTCGACTTGCTCGTAAAGATGCTGGAGCAGAAAGAGGTAAGACTTCCGAAATTGAGCAAGATTAGAATTGGAATGGCCGGGTATGAATATATGGATATGTTAAAATTAGCGGAAGCGGCTGAGACAGCTGGAGTCAATTACAGTAAAAACTGGTTAGTACGATACGGTTTGTACGGCCGAGCGTGTCGTTATACCAATAGGGGGGTTTCGATAACTGTTAAAAGGTATCTATTGGAAGATATAACTAAAATTTAGTGTGCATTAGCGCTTACACTTACACCTAGCGTAGTCAATCAACGCTTCGTTTAAAAGGGGTTTCAATAAGAAGCGAATTAAACCATTAATTTTGCCGAAGAGCCCTTACCTACCGTCACCTTAACACTATATTAATACCCTCAGTAGTGCTATAGATAGGCTTAAACGTCACATATTCTTTGCTGCTGTAGCTTAGCTGCTGCAAATAAACAACGCTAACATACTTACTGCCACTATAGCTATCTCCAACAAAGATAAATTAGTGTAGCCGTGGAAGCCCTTAAAGAGACTTAGTCCTATACAAAAGCTTCTTAATATATGGGCGCCGGAAGAGGAAGGAGGCCTAAACAATAAGTATTTTAAGTTCTTTACCCGCTTTACCAAAGCAGAGGTTAAAGAGCTTACGCGGCAGATTAATCCACCTACTAAGTTTACCATCAATCCACGTTCTAGTTAGCTAAATGCATCAATAAGCTCCCCTAAAGAATCACTCCTTATCTTTCTCTAGCGCTCTACCCACCCTGTATTATTTGGATATATTATAATGTTCTTTAGAATAAGCCAGCCATAGCTATTATAAGTTTGGAACAGCGTACTAGATAATATAATAGAGAGGTAGAGTAAAAGAATTAAAATAGATAGGCAGTTAATATCACCCAAGCAAATTAATTTGTATACTAAGGCAATCAAAAGTTAACTTAGTAAGGCTTCTATCTTCGGCTTTATTAACGGAACAGAGGTTTAAGTCTACTGTCCTAGTAAGGAAGATTAAACTCCATTTTAGAGTAGCTATAAGAAATAACACTTACTAGGATACCTCGCAATTATCCTACCTAACAGTTTATTTAGCGCGGTCTTTACTAGTCTTCCTTCTACTAGCGGTAATACTACACTAGCTATTAAAGTCGGCCTTAGTGCAAAGTTATAAGATTTACTAGGACATCTACCAGAAGGCTAGGAGCGCTTTATATATAGGGATGCTGCCTTTAGGTCTTAATAGGGAGTACTAGGACCGTATAAGAAGCCTAAAGGAGAAATAATTACACTAAGTTAGCAAGCTCTTAATTAGTGGCTTTTAACTAAGCGGATTATTATTAAACACAGCTTTAGTAGAGTTAAGTCGCTTTTTAAACTACTTACCCATTTTTAAGTCCTGGAGGTCGGTTTATGCCCTATTAGCTACTATATACCAGCCTTTTCATTTCTCTATAACTGTTAAACATATTTATAAGGGCAGAATTAAATATCCAGAGCGTTTAGTCTATCGCCGCCATCATTAGGTGTGTATTTATTTAGTAAAGATAAGGAGTAATAAAAGGCAAAAAGAGAATAAAGTTAGTAGATATTAAATTAAGCTTATTTCTATTCTCTATTATAGGCTGGAGATAAAGAGGCAAATAAGGCCTATTTTGCTAGTATATACACTAAGATTTTCCTCTTATTCTCTATTTACTATGGAGAACAACTATATTATATATTATAACGTTTAAACCTCACCCTTATTAACTTCCTTACCACCTTCCTTACCACCTTACTGCTTATTACCTTTCTTTCTTGCGCCCCTAGTAAGCAGAGAACTAAGCATACGCATAAGCTCACTTTGCTACTTCTCCTGCCTTCTTTCTATAGCTTCTAAGCGCTGCTAATTTATATTATCTAGCTAGTAAAGCTTTTCATTAAGTTTATTACAGGTAATAGATTCCGTAGGTAGTTAAGCAGCTACCATATAAGGCTCCCTAAAGGCGGCCGTAAGAGTTTTAGCTAAGCGCTTATTAGCAGCAGCTAGATCTTATATACTATAAGCTAATATTTAACCAGTTCGCCAGTACTTCTGGCTTTAAGCAGAAAAAGTAGAGCCTTCCTCAGTACCACCCTCACCCCCTTTAGTATCTATATACTAACTAGCAGTATCTTTATCCTTATCGCCATTAAAAACCTTATCTGCATAACGCTTCTCCCCTAAGTGCTAATAAAGATTAGCCCTTATTCGTTCCTTTACAGCCAGCTACTTAAGCGTTTAGGTACGCCTTTTAAAAGGTTTAGATATAATATTGTCGCGCTTAATAAGGATATTAAAATGGAAGTAGTAATCGCTTTACCAGATCTCTTTACCAGAGGTATTATCTTCTACCACTTCCGTTCTTCGCTCCCTTATCTCTTTATAAAAGAAACTCTTTACTATATTCCAATTATAATTAGGACCTCCAGCTAATTATCACTTATATACTAGAATCTTCCAGAACTCGTCCTTTCTACAACAATTTAAATCTATATAGCAGATATTGGCTGCTAGCTTAACTAGTGCCTTCTTTTTAACTAATTTTATATAAGTCTTCTTCCTCCGCCCACAGTTATCCTCATCGCCGCTTAACTCTGGTTTATTGGGACCCCATCTAGTACGGCGCAGCTGTTTAGATAGCTATTTAAAAGGTTATTTAGAAGCTTTTAGACGACGCTCTACTTACTCAACCTTATTATAAGCTTATTGCGCGGTATCAAAAGATCAGCTTGCTCAGTCAGGCGGGGTATAAACGGCACCAGCTTCACGTCACATTTACTCCACCAAATTAACTATTTGGCCTACCTCACAGATACTATCAGAAGGCATAGCAGTAACAACAAACTGTAGAAAATATAAGGGCAATCAATATGGTAAACAAAGTATTATATACGCTCAAAGTTCCGTTAAATATTTTTAACAGAACTTCTATAGTTTGCCAAGAATTAACTCTATTAGAAGACCTTACTAACTACATAGTGCTAGTGCGTGCAGATCGCTAGCTAATCGTTCGGCTCGAGTTAAATTACCTTCCAACAGATACCTTCTAACGGTTTATCAAAACCCCCCTATTGTGAGGCTGCGCAGGGCGCTAATCTGACCTTGGCGCCAAGGCCCGCTCCTGTTAATTTATGTTGGTAGGGTGCCATGTGTGAGGACGTTACGGACTAGTATGAGTCAAGAAAAGTTGGCTATAAATCTCCCCATATGCCAGGGAAGTCACCCGCCCCATTATTAAGCTGTTTACAAGCTTATATGATACGTCATTTATTCCTTTTAGCTATTATGCTCTATAAATCCCTAGAGCTCTCGCCAGAGTAATGTCCCTTCCTACGAGTGCCGTTTAAGTACATGGATCATGACGGTAGACGATCTGGCTCTAGCTGTGGAACCTCACTGTACTTTTCTCTTTTGAAGCATTTATATGCATGAAGCAAATGTCCTCTCTTCTGTCTCACAAATGTCGCAAAACATATCGCAGAAACACTAATGGCACCGCAGCTGATTAACACTGGGTATTTGAAGTCCTGCGGGCGTGTAAACACCATCGTCGTGGCGAAAGATATCAGCTCAAAAAGGTTTTGGAGCGCCATTTCTGCAGCGGAGAACCGGCCTCGACTTGATTCCGGGGCATCCTGTTGGAAGTAGTAGTCGAGTCAGCTCACGTTAAGTATTAAAAACTCTAGAGTAAAACGTACTTCCTGCACGAGGAATTGCACACATAGATCAAATCCCCACAAGCCTATCCGACTAATTGTGACGCCAGCGATCAATGCTGCTCCGGCAGCTTTAGTGCCTCCAAGTAACGACATGAACAGGGCTACGGCAGCAGCAACACAGACCAATTGCTCATTAATGAACCACAGTCCGGATCTCACAGGTCCAATTTTCTTCGTTAGAATCGGCGCAGCGCAGGTGGCGAATAACTCCAATGCAACGGCTGCCAGTCTCATAAAGCTGACATGAATGGAAGAAAAGCCTAGCGTCAAAAGATAAGTTGCCATTTGGGTGCCGGTGGAGAGAACGGTAAGGTAGAGTAAGCTTAGGGAAAAGGAAGCAAGGAATGCGGGGTTCTGAACGTATTCTTTCCATGGTTGCAATGCCTTCCGGATTAGAGAAAGGCGAACCTGGGGTATTTCCGTGTCCGAGGCGCCATTCGCTGGCCTTCCTAGGAGATTTACGTTGTCTTCGTTCTCTTCCGCTTGGTTCTTGAACTTAGCTAGGTCCGGGACCTTTTCGAAGACTTGTTTGATTGCAAAGTATTCTATGAGAACCGAGACTGCATTCTGGCCAAAAACAACCCATACCGCAACTGAAGTTGAATATCCGTCGATGAGAGATATGAAGATCGGCGCGACAAGTTTACAAAGTAAATCTATCCTGCGCATAGTGCTATTGAGGCCTGGAAAGTCGCCGTCAGCAAAAGCAGTCAAGAGAATAATTCCATAAGGAATTGAAGACCTTGTCGTTCAATGTCGAGGCCCTCTGATATGACAATCAACTTTGAATCGATATTTAGCACAAGGCTAGCAGGAACGATTCGAGGGCTTGTCGACTCACCCAATCCCGTTCCACCGCTACAGTATTTGCGACGGATGCTAATTTTTCGAAGCAAGCCAGCCCAATACTCAATGCAAAGCAAATGAGCACCAGGGCTTTCAGACTTTCGAAGCGGAGGAGAATCAGAAAAAGTAGACATGAGATGGCAACGGGCGCTCTCTGTAAGACTGGTGACGTCAACAATTAACATAAGGATTTATTACGCCAATTGAGCTGTTTTACCTATAGATTGCCTCACTAGGACTAATCTATGGGTTCGGTCAACAAGCCCACCAACCCACGAGCTCAGCAGCGCAGCAGCTGCGGATCGGAAAAGTGCATAGCATGAGGCATAGAAAAGCGTGCCGGGGAAGATAGCGGCGAGGAATATTACGGCGCCAAACTCGAAGGTTCGAGAATTCCAAGCTGACAGAGTATGTGAGATATACAGTCTCAGGAGTACGTTCCGGTTTGACTTTTTAGTGTTGGTAGACGTGAGGTCATTAGAGCCGTCAGTATCTCCTCGCTCTGGACCCCGATTGGGGTTTTCTTGTAGTAGAGCTATTCTTTGGCTCATCTTCTCTTATTTACGGGAACGCATAACTTGACCCAATGCATATCGTCGGTTCGTAGAATTTAGGGAGTCGACAAACAAATGTCGTCGATTGTTGAGTTTTCTCTTGGTCGATAGAAAAATTCAGCAAAGTGAAGCCGAGGTCTTGGCATGTTGATCGACAATAAAGATATTCAAGGCGGCGTTACCGAAGCAAAGACAGTAACGTTATGCTGTCGTAAGCTTGAAGACATTGCTGGCGGACTTAACACACGACTTATTTCGAAGCGTAGAGATAGCTTCAAGTACCCAACATAAGCTAATGTTTTAAGAATCTCATGAAGAGCTGCTAGTAGGATGTATGTGTGCGTGAACTCAAACCTGTCAACCTACCATTTCCAGCTCCGTGCACATGTCAAGGGCTAGTACAAATCTATACCGCTTCATTTCTATATAAATGCTTATGGTACATTGTCATGGCTCAGCCCGATTAACACCTACCTCCTTCTCGTAGCTTTCTCGGCTTCATCAACAAATTTTACGGCACTCGCTCCATCTACAGACGAGGTTCCTTCCAATACCTCGGCCTCTTGCATTTTCTCAGACACCAGAGTCGCAGCGAATGAATGAGGGCGTAATTCCACAAGCTGAAGCTTTCCCCACGCATTGTACCACTCATTGAATGGACAAAGAAGGAGGAGGAAGAGGAGGAGAGGGGGCAAAGGCGAAGGGTATGTGAAGAAACACACCGACCCAGTTAACAACCTCAACTAGTTCACAGGCTAAATGGGCGTCGATATGTCACAGTGTAATCTTAACGAGCCCATCGATCTGTCGAATTTCCCCAAGGCTATGGCCGTCCAGTTCGTATTTAGCGGTCTCGAGGCCCCCGAAGCCGCTAGTGATCCTAGACGCCCCGGAGGTTTGACATAAAACTGGCGCTTGGAGGTTTGCATCCTCCTGTTGGATCTGTTGAAAAATTGCGGATGTGTTTGAGCAATGGGCGAATGAAGCGGCCTGGATGGGCTTCAATGGGTCAAATGTCACGGATCTCGGTAGCTGGGAGAATTTGGTTGAATGCTGGCGCGAGGACTGCATAAAAGAGTGGATTAGGCGGATTACGAGGCTCCAAGCGGGACTTTGGGGAATCTGTTTGGAAAGGGGCAAAAGAACTTTTAGGGAAGATTCACTACGGGGCTGCATTCAAATATGGGAAGGATGTACGTTGTGAGGAGAAGAGCGGGTCTGGCACTGTGGAGAAATCGAGGGGTCATTGGAGATACGGTGCTGGAGGCTGCGAATGCAGTTGGGGCGAAGGCTGCAGCTGCGAATCCCATGGCGAGCGAGTCAGCAGTTGCAGGTTTTTCCTTCCGAAAACCCTCCGAAAATCTCCCCGCAAGAGATAAGAATTCACCAAATAGTTTTAAAGTGTATATGATCAAGTGTACAAAGCATAGGCTAGTAAACTTGTAGCGATAAGATCCATAAGCACCAATCTTATAGCACGCAAAACAGCATTCTGAATGATTAGCATGAATTTGAAAGGCAAACTACTTTGCTGTCGTCTTTTTAGTGTCTTCTCAAAGACCTCGTAGCTGCACAAATATGTCACTTGGCTTGGCGAATGGGTGGGGCGGCGACGGTGTCTCATAAAAGCATTCGGTTGCAGGATTAGTGTTGTCGATCTAAATCTTGATTTCCAATGGATGGTAGGCGGGCACTCCTCCGCCGTCGTCTATCTACCGCCATAAAATCCATGCATTTCCATCACCCTCGTGCTCCTCCCCCTGTCGAATCTGTCATGGATGCCGTGTTTTGACGTCGTGCGACACCAGAATCTTCTGCTGACCACTACCGTAGCGCATTCGACATCGACTATCTATTGAATCTCCAACCGATATCCCGGCGCCGCAGCTTTTATCTGCGGGGTAGACGGTATCTGATTCATGGTTTCAACGTCTCTGGCTTTGTAGAAAATTCCTCGAAGGATGCACGCGGCACCTTTACCCGTTCCACGTTGTGCGGGGCCCAGGCTATGCATCTCGAGCTGCGAACCCTGCACGTGTCCCTTAGAATCAGGCATGTGTGCCCGACAGAGTTACCGGAAATGATGAGATCCACCTGCACGCATGACAGCATGTGCGGTGAGCTCATCAATTGCTTTGCTGGAGAGCAATTGGAATGGGTACGCCTCGACGTAGGTAGCCTAGAGGGTCGTTTGATACCAGGCCTGTGCTTTTCCCTATATACTCGCGTTTTCCGCGTTGGATCATTTGCATTTCAATTTCATAGTGTTAGTTTAAATATAATCTGTCACTGCTTCTCAAAAAATGTCCGTATCCTGGGATCCAGAAAAGCTTCAAGTCGACCACGCGAATGAAGAACGCACCGCCTCCGCCAGCGGTCGCCTGCACTCAACAGGCGGCCGCAGCTACTCTCTCAGCGGACGTCGCCTCAGCGAATGGGATGCTATGAAGATAGCCAAGCAAGGAGGTGCCGAAATCGACGAAGAAATTGCAGAGTTGGAACGCGAGCTAGAGGCACATCCTATAAAAATCTCCTGGCATTCTCCTATCATCAAGTTCAAAGACCCACGGCACTTCACATGGCTTCTTGTGGGATTTGCTAGTATGGGCGGCTTGCTCTCCGGTATTGATCAGAGCTTGATCAGCGGAGCTAATCTGTACATGCCCGCGAGCTTGCATCTCGACACTTCGCAAGTCAGTTTGGTTGCCTCTGGCGTACCACTTGGTGCAATTGGAGGAGCTTTGCTCCTCGGACCCACCAATGAATACTTTGGACGCAGAATGGCCATCATTATCTCTTTGATTCTATACACAGTTGGAGCTGCCTTGGAGGCTAGTGCCATTAACTTTGGCATGATAGTTGCAGGGCGTGTGATTCTCGGACTCGGTGTAGGCTTGGAGGGCGGTACTGTGCCTGTCTATGTTGCAGAGTCTGTGGCAAGTTCGCAACCCGATTCCCCCTCTGCTCTGTTCTTTGCCTAAAAGATTCAAAGGAAAATATCGCGGTAACCTGGTCTCACTCTACCAATTCAACATCGCCCTTGGAGAAGTGTTTGGATATGTAGTTGCGGCTATTTTTGTCAACGTTAAAAGTGGCGGCTGGCGTTATATGCTTGGATCCTCGCTCGTCTTCTCGACCATTATGCTCGTCGGTATGGTATTTATGCCCGAATCACCCCGCTACCTCATGCACAAGGGCAATACTCTTGAATCTCTCGAGGTATGGAAACGGATCCGTGGCCTTGCTCTTGCGGAGAACCGAAAAGAATTCTTCGTTATGAAACATGCCGTCGAAGAGGAGCATCTCAGCACAGTCAGCCGCAAGAAGTATGTCTGGTTAGACTTCTTCACTGTTCCCCGAGCTAGGCGGTCTATTGTCTACGCGAACATCATGGTTTTCCTGGGTCAGTTTACTGGAATTAATGCTATTATGTATTATATGGCTACATTAATGAATCAAGTCAGTACTGCTTTAAGACTCCTTTCCAACAAATTCTAGTTACTCTGGGAATAAGTACTGACAAAAGTACCGAAATAGGTCGGCTTTGATGCAAAGCAGAGCGTCTTCATGTCTCTTGTCGGAGGCGGCTCCCTTTTACTTGGGACGATTCCCGCAATTTTCTACATGGAACGATTCGGAAGGAGATTCTGGGCATGTGCGATGCTTCCGGGTTTCTTCATTGGCCTGTCAGTCAACTTATACCCCTTCAGCATCTGAAATCCTCACTCTATCCTCCAGTGGTACTGATAAACTGTCAGGTTGATTATTGGCTGCAGCTACACGGCAAACCCTAATAACTTTAGCACTGCTGCCGGTGTTTATATTACTGGGTTGATCATGTAAGGTTTCCCTAGCATCCGTTATGTGTGAGATCTTTTGTGTTAACAATGAGACCGCAGATACGAAGGATTCTTCGGCTCGTATGCCTGCTTGACCTGGGTGTTGCCCGCTGAGGTGTACCCCACATACCTGCGTAGCTACGGCATGGAAACCTCAGACGTGACTCTGTTCTTCTGCTCTTGGTATGTGTGCACCTCATTTCCCATCCCAGTCAGGCCCAAACCCTGCATCCGAGACAGAAGACTAGGAACCCCAACTAACCCCCCAGGCTCGTCACATACTTCTTCTCCGACATGCAACGCGCCATGTCGCGCATTGGCCTCACGCTCGGCTTCTACGGCGGCATCGCAGTCGTCGGCTGGGTAAATCCCCTCTATCCCCTCCCAACCCCCCGGTCTCCCCCCAGCTAACCCATCTCCAACAGATCTACCAACTCCTCTTCATGCCCGAAACGAAAAACAAGACGCTCGAGGAAATCGACATCATCTTCAGCCAGCCGACGTCCGAGCTGGTGCGCCAGAACCTCGCGAGCGTCAAGGAGACCACCAGGGACCTGTTTGCGCTGCGTTGGGGCAGGGTTTTCAGGCCGAGTCCGGAGAGCAATCTGCCGGAGGGGGAGCAGGAGCGGCGGCTGAATTCTTTGACTGGGACGGCGGGGGAGGGGGAGAAGGCGAAGGAGTAGAGGGGGAAAGAGGGGAAGAGGGGACGAGGGGATTTTGGGAGGGGAGGGTGGTTGGTTTGTTGGCGGTGGGGGAGTGAGATGGACATGGGGGGTTTCGGTTGCGTTCGTGCCTTTATCCCTACACCCGCTGGCGGAGTAAGTAGTCCGTGCGAAACACCAGAATCTAAACGCGTACAGTCGATTGCGTTGATCCAATTGGCTGATTCTTATCGATAAGGCGTGGACGAATTTCAGCGGGTCGGGGGATACCCTACATTCGTTCTGTGTTGCGCTTCATTCGCTCAACTCTTGTGGTTGTGTGGTTGGAGCACGATTTGGTGAAGAAATGGTCAACAATGTTAAATTTGTATCTGTGGTAGCATGTGAAGATTTGGTGATGAAGACTGCAATCTAATAGGAATAGTGAGAACGCCTTGTGGGAGAGAAGCCTTGACTAAAGAACAAAACTCCGGTGACGTCAAAACATTGTTTCCGCGAACGTCTTGCCGGGTTTCCGGTATTAATTAAGTTCCTTAGCCGAGGTGTACAGTCCTGGGCCAGCTTCCACCCCCCCTTGAAAAAAAAGTAGATTTCACTTCGGTACGCGGGCGCTAGAGCCTCAGATGCACTGCAATTTTAGCGTTAGCGAGAGGTTGAACGAGCGTTAAGCGGGCTTTTTGCTGGTTGCTTAGCAAGGCTGAAACAATCATGAACTGGGGCGTCGAGGGTAACGAAAACGTGTTCATGGTGAATAGAGACAGGACTCGCACGAAGACAGTTGCGAAAGCGAAGAAAGGGATGTGAAATGAAGTGATGATGACCGGCTGGAGGACTACGTTTATACGAGATGCTGTATCTAATACTAAATTTGCTATCTTTTTAAGCACGAAAAAAAGACTGTTGGGCTAGCGAAGGTGCGTCGAGAATGCAACCGCCGATGTACGAAGGGCACACCAGCGACAGAATAGGATGTAGAAGCAAACTAGCACTTCGATGGCATTGGCTAGCGTCGGCCTGATATGGTCGGTCACATGGACTTGCGAAGTGTTGGAGGTGCTGCTCACTTACACCAAGTCAGCCCGCTTCATACCACGAATTACTGACGTGGAACTAGGCAAATTCAAATTGGGCCAAAGTTGATATAATGCTCAAAATGAGCGCTGGAATGTTGTTTGATTAGATTGGGTCTGTGATCCTCAATCGGTATTGAATGGAAGGGTGCGGGGTGCGAGGCTTTACGGGCAAAATTCCGCTTTGCAACCAGCTATGATAACGAAAGAAAAGACAAACAAACGAGGGTATAAGAGTAAGAAAGCGTAAGGGAATTGTTGGTTAGTGGTGGAACGCCAAAACTCAGATACCCCCCCGTTTGAAGTAAGAAACAATCTCGTGTGAAACCCCTGTTTACTCCTTTGCGCCAGGATCCCATATACCCTGGCAAGGAACACATGACGACCTGCACCAACTCCTGCCAAAACAAGATCCCTAAACGGTTCTGATCATTCGATTCAGACCACCGTCCCAACTGCCTGAAGAAGATATAAAATAAAATGAGCACTGCACGTATGCGGTGATCGGTAGCTGCGTGATTTCTTGCGCAATAATTTTCTTGCGCGGTGCGAGTGTTCCTAGTTTTTCCTTTGACAAGCACCCCCATGTATTTCAATGGGCTATTCGTCGATCCAACGCACCCGTGATGTTGTTTCGTTGTTTCTTCATGTATGTTTGAGCAGCGTAGCTCACATCTCGGTCCAATGCATCTGCTCAACCCGAGCTAAGTTCTCCTTCGCCTCCGTCGCCTCTTTCGACCGTCGACGGTTTTCAGCCCTCTTATCCGCGCTCTGCTTGGAGCTTAGGATCGTTCGAATTCTCTGCGCTAGTCTAGTGAGTGGCGAGCACGTGGAACTGTCGTCCTCAGCGGCAGCGGGTGCCGTGGGCTCAATTGAATTTGGCGGAAGGTCTTTTGCGGATGGCTGATCTTTCTCCGGTGCTGGTGAGGTAGGAGGCACGCTCCGGCTCCGTCTATGTGTGTGTATGGCATCGATGTTGTCGAATTTTGGGACTGGTGGTAGGGAAGGCGTCACGCTGGGAGAAGAAGATACTAGCGTTGAGCTATTGGAATAATGTGACGGCGCCTGTGGAGAGAGATTTGGCTCCGAGCCATAGAAGGTAGTAAACGTCCTAGCTGATAGTGGTGGAGAGCCTGCTGATGGCGGCGGAGAGCCTGCTGATAGCGGCGGAGAGCTTGGCGATCCCATTCCGTTGAAGCGGTGCGAGCGCTGCGAACGGACGCTGCCACCGGGGGAGATGGGGAGAGGAGTCCGGGGCATGCCATGATTTGAGAGGGGTAGGAAAAGGCGAGTCCTCTTCGTGCCTGTGGTCGAGGCCGAGTTTGGAGGAGTTTGAGACCTTGTTAACAAGTCCATATTCAATGAAGAAATAGACTGTGAGTGAGACTGGAGATGAAACGAAATGACGAGGTGAGAATAAAAAAATATCTCGTGGGTAGAGGGGAAAAAGGCGAGGCGTTTCAGAGGGCAGCTGCTATATAAGAGTGAAAATGGTGGGATGTTGCAGGGCTACACTGATACCAGGAAGCGCAGTCGGTGTCACCAAGACGTAGCTAGCAATGCAAGCTGCAGGCGGCAGTGATCTGGGAGGAGAGGAGGCCCGCACGCCGCTATCTGTAAGCCATGAGTCCCAGCACAGCGACCCCTTTTTGAGAAAGTGTGGGTGATGGGGGAACATCCTCAGCGGCTGGACGACGTGGTGGCAATGGCCCTGCGGTGCGGCGGGTAAAGCTGCCTGCACGATGCCTGCGCGATGCGTGGTTTTGCTCACGCTGACATTTTTCTCCGACATGTCCCCACAATGGCCTGAGAAGATGGGCCCGGCTGCCAAATCGCGGGAGCCAGGCACGCAAGAGATCCGCTCAACGCTCTGGACATCTTGTGGCGTCTGCTGCCAGGGAGCGAGAGGGAGCGATAGGTGCACTTCCATCCCCGCCTAACCCCGTTTGACTAGCCTGCGACCGGCCCACACCAATCCCCGCACACCAACTCCCATCCCCGAGCTCAGGCCTCGCTGGGCGGGCGGCTAGAGGGAAACCAATGCAGCGCATTTGCTCATCATCCCCTGGAACGATGGTCGGCCAGGCCTGTGGGTAAGAGATGTCCACGCAGATTGGTTGCCTTCAGCTGCCGACCTGTTGTGTCTGTGCTAGCTCGCACCCCATGAGAGCGCTGCGTGCTCTCGATCGACTAAGAAGGCGTCACTTTGCGAACGGCTAACGCAACAGCGAGGCTTGGTTTCTCTGCCATACTCGTGGCTCAGCGAGTCGCTGCTCCAAGACGTGTTGGAAAACAGCCCGTGAGCAGTGTCGGGTGTGCCACTTGGTGTTTACAGCTCCAGAGGGAAGTTCGCCACGTGCCCGTAAGTTGGGTTGAATGGTTGAATGGTTCACTGGCTCGATTGGGGATATCTTACATATCTTAGACTAGCCGGGAAGGAATCCTTGTTCTGCCTCCAGCTCCGTGATGGCGTTCAGCCCAGCATGGATTTTGCGTCTTCGGATTGAACGCGGCTCTCAAATGAAACGGCCACCGCTAAAACACTGAAACCACCATCACGCGTCCTGTGATCATTCTCTCGTGATGTTCGACACCACAGGGCGCACGACGCATGTCCGTTAGCGCCCAGCAGACCAGATAGCCTGATAGCTTGGTTGCAAACAAGACGGTAACATGATATGCAATACTCCGACGGCACAACCTTGACAGCATATGTAGGATTGTCTACCTTGAAGACGCAAGCTGGGCTCCGCTGTTCTCTGCCGATCTGGTATTTAGTCTTGTTGGACATGAACGAAAACAACAAGATCGTCAACGCATTTAATTAGCAGGCCGTGATGCTGTGATTGGCCAAACCTACAAGCTGGAGCTGAAACAGTGACGGCCGGTCCGAAACAGAGCAGAAGCACATGCTAAGAAAGCCAAGGCAGTAGGCCGCCCTGGATTGGTCATACTGGCTGGTTGCGCTCAATTTCGCTGCAATATGCGCGGCGCTAAAAACCCCAGCTCCCACTCTGCGAGTCATTACGGACTTCCGGAAACGTCAAAGAGGGCTGCCTAGAACAACTACAAGTATGCAGGAACCGGGAAGTATTTTACCAAATACTATGCGCATGGTACTGCAGCCGAACGACAAATTTGCCACACCACGAGCAGCTGGATTGAACGGTTGAATTCCTCCGCCTTGTCTGAATCTTCAATTCTTACTGGGGGAGCTAGGAAGTAGACCACGAGGGAAATCAAATACATGGTCTAGACACCGCCTCCTTCGACATCCCATGGCAGGGATTTTGCGTAACGATCACTCTCCACATGGTTTTCCAAAGCCCTTAAACCCAATTAACTGCATTTCAGGCTGTTCTGACCATATTGGCTGACACTGACCGGACGGCGCTGTACACCACTCCGTGCAGCTGTTCAGTTCCCCGATCATCATTCCCCGCCTTCGAAAGTCTGCAATACGACGGATCCCCGCATAATGGTTGGAGTTTAACTTTGAGGGAATTTCATTGCTAACGTGGCCAACCTCAAGATTGCCTACAGGTCCCCGAATGTTTCCGGATAACGAAGTAGGATTCCTTTGCGCCATTTACGAGTAGAAGAAACCTTGTAGTAGTAATTATTGCATCCGCCTAAGATCCCCAGGGATGCGCCTGATGTGACATCTGTGCCCATTATCAAAGTCCGGATGGTTACAGGATTGGATTCGGAAGGTCTTCAAGGCACAAAGGCGTGCCCCGTTTAGTTATTACAACACAAAAAGGCGTTTTATATAAGCTACTAAACACCTCCTTAACCTAATATGAATAGCGTTTTTGCTTGTTCTTGAAAGTGACTTTGCTGGGATTTCTTTGGGTAATATTTTTCAAGTTGCGGTAAAGCGTCTCGAGGACTGAAAGCCTTGCTGACAGACAATGGCCAAAACATCCGAGCCTTTAGGTTATGAATATGATAGGCCGGGTATTGGTTCTTGAATTGGAAGTTATTAGCCATGCACTAGTGAAAATATGAGAAAATACCAACTATTATTCATGAAAAGCACTTCAGAGTGCTGCATCTTTGAGAGACCAAATCCCAAATCCACGTCAACGTGCCTACACCTTGCCAAAGAAAACCACCTGCACCGTAACATCATCTCTCACGTTCCTACTGATGGGCGGATAGGCACTCATAACAGCGCAGAAAAGCCCTCTCCTCGACCCCCCAAACGCATTCTTCACCAAATGCGTCGCCGCATTCTCATCCTCGACAACAAAATGCTCTGGCGTGGCCCTCCACTCGACATACTTCCCCTGGTCCAGGGTGAAGCCATCGTCATGCGCATCCACCCGCTCATCCGTCCTGAGCGGATCATCGGCGACCTTCCCCTTCCCCCTCCGCCTCGCCTCGACCCACCGCCCCACACACTCGACCGCGTCCTCGCTCGAGATATGATCCCACAGCCCATCCGACGCCAGCACGACGAAGTCCCCCCGCTCCCCGCCCACCCCCTCGACCGCCGTCTCCGCCACCACCGGCTCGGCGCTCATGTACGGCGGCGCCACCGCCCCCGGCCGCGGCGCGTAGCCCCAGAACCGCTCCTGGCTCTTCCGCACCAGCTCCTCGGGCCACTTCCACCGACTGTCCCCGAACGCCCGCGTGATCGCGATGCCGAGCAGGCGCCCGGACGCGGGGTCGATGAGGTCGCGCTCGCCCGGGTGCGCGCGCGCGATGCGCTCGACTTCGAGGGCGTTGAAGCCCGTTTGGTCCGCCGACAGCAGGGTCGCGGTGTAGGTCCCGCTTGCGCTGGAGTAGCGGCCCAGCACGGCGCGCGAGTCGCCGACGCAGGCGACGCGGAGATAGGAGCGGGTGGGGTCGTACATAGCGAGGAGGGCGCAGGAGCCGGCGATGGCGGGGGCGAGGGCGCAGACGGCGGCGGAGGTGACGGAGGGGGTGGTGCGGACGGCGTGTTCGGCGGCTGTGAGGATGGCGGCGTCGAGGTCCTGGAAGGCGGTGCTGATGCTGGCGGTGATTGCGGGGCTGGTGCTGTCTGCGGGTAGGGCGGAGAGCGCGGCTGAGACGGTGGGGACGAGGGTTTTGCGGAGATACGTCGAGGTTGCCCAGCCGCTTGGGGGAGGGTTAGTGTTAGTGGGAGTTTGTGAGGTGAGTGGATGCTGAAGTGAATGGATGTTGAAGTAGATAGTAGGGCACATACGCATGGCCGTCAAAAACGCCCCAGAAGTACCATTTCTTCCCGCCGGGTCCTGGTGCTGTGGTAGACACGTAGTCGTCTTCGATGGGGGAGTTGCTTGCGAAGCGCACAATATGATGTTCAGGTGTTTCCTTGTCACCAACACGAGTGGCTGGTAATATGCTTTCCACTTCTTGCAGTTTCGCAGTGGCAGCCTCAAGATCCAAAGGCTGTGGTTCTTGGGTCGCAGGAGACGATACTTCCTTTGCTGTCTTTTCTAGAGGCGTGCGTTCAATAAGTTGAGAAAGGGCGAGGGTGGTCGCCCCGCCTCCACCGAATATCAAAATGGTCCTGTAAGAGACGCGGGATTGAAGGAGTGTGATGTGGCGCATAGGCGGAGGGGGTACGTTGCGGAAGAAGGCAGGCGACCTTAAACGAGCGAATCTGCTCATGGCAGCTCTCCATGGTGAGAATGCCATTTAGTTGTTGAGTAGGCTTAAGTAGAGGGTGATTTGGTGTTCAAGTGGACCCTGCCTTCAGTCCCTGCAGTTGTGGAAGTCATGCAGGGCCATGCTTGGCATGCAGGGCCCGTGCTATTTGTGCATGAACGGGTTGGATGAGGCTGGATGAGGCTGCATCCGGTTTCAAGCCTCGGAAATTAGGGAGAAGCCACACGATAGACGTTGGGGAACTGAATAACAATCTTTCCCATTTTCTGAACTGCGTAGAGCTCTTCAGGGGGAGTTTTCTTTTTTTTTGAAGAGGATCAGAGAACGCCCGGTAGAAGGGCCCTGATATCTGAAATTGTACTCTCTGGTGAGGTTGAGCAGAGCAAATCTATTGATTTGGGGTGGTGTTTCATGTTTATAGTTACTTTTTTGCAATGTATTGATAGGAGCTCCCTTTCGTTCCAGGAACAACTGCTTCGCCCCGGTGTTCAGGCGGGTAAACGTTATAAGGTGCAACATCGAAACGGGCTGAGGCCAATAATTTGTTTAATGGAGTAGAAACTAGAGATGCGATGAAAACTTCGTTTTGACCAGTTCAATCTTTTTGAAGTTGGGGGACAATCTTATCGATTGTTTGAGATTCGGAGGCTACCTCCTTAATATCGATAATGAGCACCACCCGATGCAACACCATTCCACAACACCACTCCTCTCTCCTTTGCATCTCCACCTCACTCTCTCTAGAATCCACTCTTTAAGCTACCTACTACTGTCATTCCTTTGATAAACTGACGCGTGTCTGGTACATGCGCAATCCACTCTTTACTTCATTCGCTTTAAAGCAATCGTTTGCCAACCATGGCCCCGTTCTCTATCTTTCTATTCTCGCTGCTCTCCGCACTTCTCCCCACCGTTCTTGCGCAGACTTGGACATCATGCAATCCTCTCAACACCACCAATTGCCCCATCGATCCTGCCTTGGGCTCGAACGCTACCTTCAAGTGGAATGGAACGATGGCCGATTCTAAGATCTGGAATACTACAGCTGGACAAGTCCAATGGACCGATAAAGGCGGCGAATTCATTATCAACGGTCGCGGTGACTCTCCAACCATCCGGTCCAATTTTTACATCTTCTTCGGTGTCGTTTCCATCATCATGCAAGCAGCAACTGGCCAAGGTGTTGTTAGCAGCATCGTCCTCGAATCTGATGATCTTGATGAAGTCGACTGGGAATTCCTGGGTGGCAACACTACTCACGTTGAGACCAACTACTTTGGAAAGGGCAACACCACTTCCTATGATCGTGCCATCTACTATCCTGTTTCGACCCCGCAGACCACTTACCACAACTACACTGTACATTGGACCAGCGCAGCCATTGAGTGGTGGATCGACAACAACATGGTTCGCACGCTAAAATACGAGGATGCCCTGAGCGGAAAGAACTTCCCTCAGACTCCAATGAATGTGCGTTTGGGTATCTGGGCAGGCGGTGACAAGGCAAACAGCAACGGCACTATCGAGTGGGCTGGTGGGCTTGTTGACTACCATGGCGGGCCATACACAATGACTGTTCAGCAAGTCCACGTGCAGGATTTCACCTCTGGAAAGGAGTATTCGTACGGCGACATGACGGGCAGTTACCAGAGCATTAAGGTGACCAAGTAAGTACCTGCCTGGTATCCTTATTTATTATCAAATCAACGACTGACGATCACTAGCGGTACATCTAAAGCTTTAGCAGAGATCAATGCCCCTCATGGCGTATCTGGACACTGGAACGCTTTGTCCAAGACCGCACGCATTGCCATTGTCGCGTCCGCTGCCGGTGTTGCAATTCTGACCTTGCTCGCCATCATCTTCTGCTGCATCAAACAGCGACGTGCCGGTCGCCGCGAGCACGCCGAGATCGAGGCCCAGCGTGAGAAGGACGCTGCCGAGCTCGTCGAGTACAAGCGACAGATGGCCGATGGCGCCTTTTCACAGAGCAGCAGGTATTGAAGTGCCGTCGTCTAGAAGCTGTGAGTTAAGCCTTCTCGCACTGCCAAGTCCATTGGTGCAAGTCTTGTAATGTCCTTTCCTAATTAGTAGTCGTATGCTTCGACACAGCCCATTGCGTTTTGGAGAGAGCTAAGAGTTTCACCTGCGCTATGACTATCGCAAAAGAAATTGGCGTGGAGCTAGATAGATTGAGGGAGATGAATGGGTGCAAAGTGGGGGAGCCGTATTTGCGGTATTCAACCGATGAGATTGTGGGAGCCCCAGAGGGAAACTTGGGATAGACGGGACAGCTACGTCTCTTCATGAATGTACCCTTAAATGCAGCATATAGTCTGTTTTAGTAGCTATATATCTGTTTATCCGCACAGCTTGATGCTGGAACGGAGTTATTACATATCGGAGCTCTCCCGCATGTACTTGCTGTATTAGAACCGTCTCGTCGCCTCGCAGAATCCTGAATTCCAAGATATTGTGAGGGATCTTTTGGCCCCTTACATGGGTGCACGCCCGGGGGCTCTCAGGAGCTGCCAAGGCTAGCTTTCGGCTAGCCCTTGGCACCTCCCTCCTCATCGATTCGTCTCCGTACGAGGGTATTGCCATACCTACTCTTTACCATATCGTCTTCTTCCATCGACTCTCCTTGTGACTCATGCTCGGCTTGCCTGCTCCCTACCGTACACCTGGGCAATAGCCTTACAGATATCTAGAATAGAGTTAAAATCATTTATTTACACACTCGTGCTATGTTGTCTATTAAACGCGAAAATTTAATACAGTCTCTTCGGAAAAGGACGATCAAATGTCAGAAACCATAATCAAAAACAGAAATTTGCCGAATCCTCACCTGTTTAAACCCTTTTTCTGTACTCGCGCATACCACCACCCATCCTCCATGCTAATATATCGCCGTCGCCTATTTTTTAAAGCTACCTAAAGCCTATATTATTTCCTATTTTAGTTAGCGCCATAACGCACATAGGAAGAGCTAAAGCACTTAAGAATACTATAAAGAACACTTTTAAAGCGCTTAAAGAGGTAGACCTTACTATTAAACCTATACCACCTATACCGACGCCTTTTACTATTATAGAATAGCCCAAAGATCTTTAAACCTTTATTATAAATATAATCGTATACGCCAATACCATAAAGATATTTAATAACATTCTAGCTATCCCGTTTAGAGCCTTTAAATACTAAAAGTTTATTACCTAAAATATATATTAAGCCAACGAATATTACGGTCTTTATTCTTTCCAGTTTAATTAATTAACTACTATTATTACGTTATTAAATCTAAAGGATCCTATAATACCTAAAAAGGTTAATAATATAGACGAATAGCGTAGAGAGAATAATAAAGGTATAATAAAGAAAGCTACTAGTAAAAAGAAGGCGTTAACTACTACTAAAATATAAAAAGAGAGCGTAAATATATAGAAGCTAAAAGTAAGCATTTATATATACTGCCTTTAATAGTACTATATACTATCTTAAATTTAACTTAAAGCACTACTTAATACTATCTTACTACTTAGCGCGCTAGTTAGAGGTAATAGAATAAAAAAAAAGCTATCTTCTTCTTTAATCTTCTTATAATCTTCTTATAATGTACTGTATTAACTTTTTTAGTTAGCTGTCGTTTTCCAGGTCATCTAATAAAAGGACCGTGTTAAGGGATATGCTACCCTATCAAATTCCTAACCTCACGACCTTAAATTCTTCTACTCCTTACTGCTCTCTACCTTCTACCCTAGTTGCTACTCCCTATCTACCACCTAAATGCCTTCCGATTGTATATTTTGCACTACCTATAAGCAGTATTGCTCTTCTACTAACTTTATAACAAACCGTTATGGAGCTCTGTATAAGACCTATTAATCTTATAGGGTTAATCCTCTATTTACTCTTTTTTAACTTGCTACCTTTCTAACTCTATATATATAGGAGAAAAGAAATAGATAGTCCTAACGACCTTTAGCGGACCTTCCGCAGCATATAAACTAAACTATAGCCACTACTTATGACGGGCTCGTACAAATGCTTCTAAACCGAAGCCTGTAGATTGCTACTATATAAGAATACTAAGCTAAGGAGAAGAAGGGGAAGAAGACTATTGGTGACTAATAAGATACAAGGGGTCGCTAAGGCGCTAGTGGTAAGCGAGCCAATAGCGATTTTCTATCCCGGGGATAGAAAATCCTAATTGGTCAGCTCTACGAGTGGTACTAGCAGAGTATAGCAGAATGTGGCAGATTGCCTAGAAATGCGGCAAATTGCCCTAGAAACGGCAATATAGCAGGTAACGCGCTCTAGCACCATTATATCACCCCTCCCTCCTAAAAAAGCCTGCCCTTAGGCTTTATCCAAGTTCTTTGTTATTGTTTAGATTATTATAGCTATCTAGCCCCTCTTTCTAGCATTTAATCCAGCTATCTAATCTGCGTGGTGGTCTAGGGAGGTCTAGGTAGGCTAGGTAGAAATCTTATAGCTTATAGGGAGAGTACTTAAAATTAAATACGGGGTACCATTCTAGATCTTTATTATAACCTACCCAGCTTATATAGTATTTTAAGGTACTACGGTCCTTCTTAACTACTAAAATCTCTTCAACTTCCTATTTCTCGTCCTCTGTAATCTAAACTAGTGGTAGGGGGTTGTTGTACTATCTAGGTAATAGGTCGTCCGCAGCCTTCCATAATTGGTCTAGGGAGAAGATAGGGTGGATCTTTATTAACTCTAGCAGCTTAACCTTAAAAGAGTACCCTACCTTCTTAGGGATCTTATAAGGGCCAGCCATTTAGTAGTCTAGCTTATGGCTTAGCCTCTAGGTCTTCCAGTTCTTTATTAACACCCATACCTTATCTCCTACATGGAAGTCTACCTTATAACAATATTAGTTCACATCGGCCTCTTTCTTCTCTTATGCCTTTTTTATAATTGCTTGGGTAGTCTCCTAGGCTCTATACATTCTCTTAGCGAATATCTAGGCCTCTTTATAGCTAAGGCGTTCGCGGGCCGTTATAGGTCCTATAGGTCTATCCCAATCAAAGGATATTTATGGCTTATATCTATAGAGTAACTCAAATGGCGACATTCCTATACTATTATAAGGGAGCGTAAGCTGTGCGTAGTTTATTATAGGTAGTAGTTCTAACCGGTTGTCCTGGTAGTAATTAACAAAGGGATAAAGTCGCTGGTTAAGGTATTGGTTTATAATCTTAGTTTAGCCATCAGTTTAAGGGTGGAATATAGTAAAAAGTTTAATCTTAATCCTAAGGATACAGCAGAATTCGTCCCAGAAGTCCGATATAAATTAGGGTCCACGGTTAAAGATAACTAACTTAGGAGCGCCATGGATCCGGTAAATATTGTTAATATATATTCGGGCTATATCTTTTGCGGTTATAGTCTTAAAGCAGGGGAGGGAAATAGCTTATTTACTTAGTTGGTCAACTACTATAAAGACTATATTATAGCCATATTTGTCCTTTAGGAATGATTTAAAGTCCATTATAATATACTGCTATAGGCGTTTAGGAACTAGCAGTGGTTATAACCATCTAGGGGTTTAATTCCTAGGGGTATCTACTTATTTACAAGCATAACAATTCCTAATAAATCGTTCTATGTAGACAAGAGTCCTTACCAGTAGTAGTAAGGCGCTAGTAGTTAGTGGGTCTTATCTTAACTAGAATACGCCATAGAGACTTAATAATGGGCTTCACGGATTAGCTCTATTTATAGGTTATTAACATCTGGAACTATAAGCCATTCTTAATATAAGAGCAGTCCGTCTTCTATTTCCAAATCAGGGTTATTTTCTATAGCTTAGTCGCGGAGGGCTTTTAGGGATTTGGCTATGCGGTTTATAATTAGAATGCGGTTAATTAGTCCTATTAGTTTATCTAGGATCTCTCCTTCTATAGGCGCTAGCTTATTCTATTTAGAGCTTAGTTCCTTAAGGATATATAGGTTGAGCTGTTCGGGATAGAGAAGGGCACGTATCCGGTACTAAGCCTTTAGCTTATCCTGTAGTTCTACATCCTGTTTTCTCTAGGTAAGGGTATTAGCTTTAGAATTTTACCTACTAGGGCAGTATATAATCATAAAGAAGAATTAAAAGAGTATTTTAGCCCACTTAGCCTATTAACTAGTAAGCTGCTTTGCTATTATAAAATATTTAAGGGCTTTATAATTAGTATAGACTTTAATCCGAGAGTCTGTGATTCTAAGCTCTACACGCCACTAGGATAATAATTATATAATAGCCAGTATTTCCTTATTATGTACCTTATAGTTACACTTAGCTAGGGCCATTATGTTTAAGAAAAATGTAATAGGGTACCAATTACTATCTAGGTGTAACTATAAGAGAACTCCCACTACTACTCTATTAGAGGCGTCCATTTTTAGTATTAATTTAAGGTCTAGGTCATAGTAACGGAGAATTAGGGAGGAGGTAAGTTAGGCCTTTAACTCCTTAAAAGCTTCTATATAATTATCATTAAAAATAAAAGGCGTATTATTCTTTGTTAGTTATATAAGAGGCTTAGCTATAATCCTATAGTTATATATAAACCAATGGTAGAAGTTACAGAAGCCAAGGAAGGACTAGATGCCTTTTATAGTATAAGGGGTTTTTTAGTTATATATTACCTTAATCTTCTTAGGGTCAACTTTAATCCCTTTTATACTAATAATAAACCTAAGGTACTTTATTTATTTTACTCCAAATTCGCATTTTTTAATATTAACTTATAGGCCTGCATTCCACAGCCTCTCTAGGACCTTTTTAACGTAAACTTGGTGCTTAAGTATATTATTTAAGTATATAAGAATGTCGTCTAGGTATACCATACAGAATTTATTAAGGTAGTTAAAAAGAACGTCATTTATATACCGTTAGTATATAGCTAGCCCATTTATTAGTCCAAAAGAAAGAACTTTATATTTATAAGAACTGTAGTAGGTATAGAACGTTATTAGATCCTCTAATACAGGGTCCATCCTAATTTAGTAGAAAGCTTAGCGGATATTAAGCTTAGTAAAGATTTTAGCTCAGCTTAGGCGTGTAAGGGTCTTATTAATTAGGGGGAGGGAGTAACAATCTTTTTATATAATAGCGTTTAGTTTCTAATAGTTAATACAAAAGCGAAGGCCTTTATTAGGTTTCTTTATAAATAAAATAGGGGAAGTAAAAGGGGCCTAACTTAGCTTAATAAACCCCTTATAGAGGTTATTAATTAAGTACTACTTAGTTACTTTTAGTTCCTCTATAGTTTGCTAGTAAAGGGGGCTGTAGCCTAGAGAGTTATTAGCCTCTAGTTAAAATTTATAATTATAGGTTTAGTAGGGGGGTAGTATATCTAAGGCTGCTTTTAAGAACGCGTCTCTATAGTCTAAGAGGTATATAAGGAAGAGGCACTTAACTAGCTACTTATTAGTTTTCTCTACTAGCCCTTCTTTCTTCTTATTAATAATCTAGTTAATTTTATATAAGCTAATTATAAAGACCTTATTATCCTTCTAATATATATTAAAGTAAAAACCTATAGCACTAATTGCCGTAATGTCTACTATAGGGGGGTTATGTAATAGTAGGGGTATCCGCGGCCTTAGGGGCCTTTGGCGTATTAGCGTTATCTTTACTCCTTTTAGCTCTCGTTGCATCTTCTAAAGGTTATCCTCTATGTCCTATTAGTATATCCTCTTCCCCATTAGCCGGATCTCTGTAATTTAGAAGTTATCTACATCACTATCCGTTCCACTTCCGTAAGTAAAGTCCTCTTTTACTGCAATTCTTTAGGGGAGTATCCTTGTCGGTATAGAGTTCTTACCGGCCTCGCGGCGGGCATCTTCTTAAGCAAAGGCTAAGTCGTGGTCTCTAACATCCTACTAGTAGGTAGGGTTAGCCTTCGCGGCTAATGTCTTATAGTTAGTACGGATTTCTCTAATAAAGGAGGGTAACTTTGGTCTATTCTCTAGCCAGATAAACTATCTTTACTAAACATTCAACTAAATATTAAAGTAGGATATCTATTTTTGGCTAAGGATTATATTATAGAAACCTAGGTCTAGGATATAGAAGGGGATACCAAACTGGCGTTATCCATTAATAGCAATATATAGCTTTAATATATGGGTCACTAGCTTACCAGCTTAGCTATTATAGCATTTTACCTAAACAGGCTTCTCTAGTTAGGTAGTATTTATATTTAAGAACTTAGCAACATTATTTGTATAAGTAGTATTTATAAAGGCAAAGCTATTTGCTCTAGTGTTAATAAGGGCAGTTATATTAACTCTATATCTATTTTAAGATACTATATATAGAACCATAAAGTATTTTCTACCTATTAGCTGACTTAGATTAATCTCTTTAAGATTAATAGGATATCCTAAGGGGGAGTCTTTCCCTAGGGTTCTTCTTTTCCTAACTTATTAGATATTTCCTCTTTCTCTATTTCCTTAATATTACCCGTATTCTTTGGCTCTGGGCAGGATATAGTAAAGTAACTATCCTTTCCGCAATTAAAGCACGTAACCGTGGCAGGGTCAATTAGGGTATTACAACAAGCATTGGCTAAGGGTATAGTATATAGCGATTTGGATAAGGCTCGCAGGTAGGTAGTTATAACCACTTTTAGTGTAAGGGCGGTTGTGGTTTATCTTCCAACGCCAGCTCTTATTGGCGTAGTAGATAGGTTCTAGTTGCTATAGGACTTCTTTAGTTAGTTAGAACAAGTATTAATTCGCTTTAGTTCTAAATCTAGCAACAAATATTAGGCTATAAGTCTTTAGTAGGTTAGTAGGTTATCTAAGGCTACCGCAATCTTCTCTTATAGTTGGACCGTTAGCTTGTTATATAGGTCTAGACAGTAGTTCTTAGCGGGAACCTAGCCTTCACCTACTAAGTATAAGAATTGGGTTTAGAACTCGGCAAAGAATTAGTTTAATTTTATTATTAGGCGGTTATAGTTGTAACGGGCATCCCATACTTTATTTGGGTTAATATAGATAGCAGCTAGATGCTATATTATCTTATTAACAGACGTAAACTAAATAGGTAACTCGTCCTTAAACTTAGCCTAAAGGTATTGCTAGGCATCCTAATAGTTTAACTAAAGAGGTAGAGTATTTTAGCTTTATTAGAGGGAAAATAGTTATAGTTAACACGGAGCTTTTCTTATACTTAAATCCTCTAATTTTTGAAGGTTAGGTCTATTCTATTAGATAGCGGTTAAGGGTTAGGGAGCTTAACAGACTTTAATTACTTTATTATTATATCCGCACTCTCTAGTATATTATATTTAGTTAAGTAAATGGGTTAACTAAGGCTTTATAAAGGGGAGGCTGGGCTATTTTATAAGGCAGTAAGGCTTTTTAGGATCTTCTTTAGAGTCTCTTATATACTTTAGGCTTAAAGACAATCAACCTTCTAATTAGCTGCAAGGGCACAAATCTGCTTATATATATCTATAACGTTGTTATTGTCTTTAATTTCTGATCCTAACTAGATCTTGTATTCCTCTTAGGTAAAGGCAGGTCTTTTAGATAAGCTTGCTTTAGGTACCATCTTTAGCTTCCTAAGGTTCATCAGAATCGTATAATTTAGGTTTAATTCTAGGGTGCAGGTCAAGTATAGTCTATCCTATAAAAGTGGGATATTATTAAGGCCTTCCCAGACGTGGTAGTATGAGTTTTTTTGGTGTCTAAGTATAACGTGTTGACACGTCGTTACAGACGAAGGTCTTCTTTTAAGGTGGGATATTATTAAGGCCTTCCCAGGCAATATAGGAAGAGCTTAGTATAATGTAATAGGCTTATATAAATGCTTCTGAACCAAAGCTTGTAGATTACTACTATACAAGAATACTAAGCTAAGGAGAAAAAGGGGAAGAAGACTATTAATAACTAATAAGATATAAGGGGTCGCCAAGGCGCTAGTGGTAAGCGAGCCAATAGCGATTTTCTATCCCAGGGATGGAAAATCCTAATTGGTCAGCTCTACGAGTGGTACTAGCAGAGTATAGCAGAATGTGGCAGATTGCCCAGAAATGCGGCAAATTGCCCTAGAAACGGCAATGTAGCAGGTGACGCGCTCCAGCACCATTACACTACTGCTTCTGCTGCTACCTCTACTGCTTATTACGGACGCTTTAAGTACAATGTTGCGACTACTTAGAGAAGAGTTGGAAGAAGCTAGTTAGTTAATAAGGGCACGATCTAGAATGGAACCAGTGGAACTATATAACAAAGAATGGTAACTAAGGTTATATAATGTTATATATAGTATACGCAGGGTATAAAAGGAATGTACGTATAACCTATATAACATATACCTTATATATAAGGGGGATTTCTTAAAAGTATAGATGTGTATTTAAAGGACTATAGTCACTACCTAGATAGTTCCTTTCCTTACAGTAAATCTTAGAATATAATTAGAGTTAACCTGTTAGGCAACTACTCCACTAGTTATTATCTATTTATTATATTATTAACTTCCTATTTACTTATATAACCTAGCCTAATAATAAGTCCACCATGGTATTTCCTATAAGGTTTTATTATATATTTACTACCTAGTTATAGTATTAATAAAGTCGAACAATATAATACTAAAAGCACTAGTTATAATGCTATCTATAGTAGCTATAACCTTAGGGTTAGGAGGAGACACTAGTATAAGGGATACTAATTCGCAGCTAGTTATGGTAGGTTAGTTATAGGAATTAATTAATTAATTAATAGATAATATTTAAATATTTAAAGACCAAATTAATGGAATTGGAGTAGCTAAGGTTAAGTTACTATTTATTAAACAATTCTTAGGGGAAAAGTTAAAGCTTAAGGGATTTCTTATATAAATGCACTCTAAGGTTATATAAGAGGGAGTAAAGTTGGTAATACTTATAGACTAAGTAATGTATATAGGATTATTCCTAACTAAAAAGCACTTAAATGGTTTAAACTTTACCTTACTAAAATCTAAGTAAATAAAATAACAACCACTAATTAGGAAGTATAGTATATATTTACTAATTAGAACGGGTTCTTAGAAAGGTTAATATAGATATTTAGGGATCTAGAGGTAATAACTATAGTAGAAAGAAAGTTTTAGAACCTAGTATAGTGCACTTTAGCAATTAAGTATATAATATAGTTTCAGACACTTATAATATAGGTTAAGTAGAATAATAAGGCGCTTATAGTATAGTATAAACAGGGACTTAAGGCTAAAGTCTAGGACGTGATTATTCTAATAGAAGATACAGAAACTCTAAGAGAGTTAATAAATTAGTTAATTAAGATTAATAATAGGATCTATTAGAGGGAATAAGCTAAGAAAGGGTAAGATAGAGTTCTATAGTTATATAAGGCGCAAAGTATATAATAATAGATATAGAGTTATAAACTATAGAACGGCGGACTAGAGCTAATAGACCTAAGTAGTACTAAAGAATTTAAGAGATGGAATAAAAAACTATGGAAACCTAGGGGTTAAGGATTAAGTAATTATAAAACTAAGGAGTAGAGGCTAAACTAGGGATCTTAGTAGCAGAAGATATTTAGGCAGACTCTATAATAAGAAGAATAATTTAAAAAAGGAGCTTATATAAATTGTGGAAAGTAGGGTTATTTTACTAAAGACTATAAAGGTAGTTAGAGTAACTATATAGTAAAAGACACGAGGTTGTTAAAGTATAATAATATAGATATAGATGTATTGCGCAGGACCAAGGAGTGTTTAATTAAGCACTTTGTGTTTTATTATAATAATATATACCAAATTTATAAGAACGCTAAATATAGTATAAGCTATTAGCTATAAAAGCTAGAGTTAAGAGAACTTAAAGGAACTAAAGAGTTAGATAAAAAATAAGATTGACTCTATAAGCTAGATTAAGATATTATAGTAATATACGGATAAAGATTAGTAATTATAATAATAGAGTTGGAGTATTTATTAATTAATAGTAAAAAAAAAAAAGGAGAAGCTAATTAGGGGCACTTAAACCTTAATAATGTAATAGAAGTAGAGACTAAGGCTACTATAAAACGCGGTTTAGTAATGGGTATTATAACACTATTAGATATAGTATCTATCGCTTTATAAGACAAAAGGAGTAATATCTAAAGATAATTAAGCAAGTAGATAACTGCTAGTATTAGCTTACCACTTAATAAAGGTAAAAGGCCACAGGCTTAAGATTCTTAGAAAGAGATAAGAGATACTTAAGATTTTTAAAAAGAAATAAAATATACCTAAAAACCTATAATAGATAAAAACTAATAGGAAAGGGTAGAAGCTTAGTTTAAAAGTAAATAAATAAGTATAGGATAATAATTCCTAGGGAACTAAGACTTTAAAGAATAAATAAGGTCTATAGTAATTCTAGGCAAATATAGTGTTTAGCCTAAAGGTTAAAAAATTAATATAGTAATAAAGAAGTAAGATAACTTTAAGGATCCTTTTAGAAGAAGAAAACTAAAAAAAAGTATAGATAAGTATAGATAACAAATTATTATATAATAAGAACAGAAGCTAAACTAGAGATTAGCTATACTAAGATATATAAGGGACAGAGCACCTATACAGAAAGTTACTAATAGGCCAAAGGTAGGAACGCTAAGAGCTAAGTAGTTAAACAACTTAAAGTAAGAAGAAGATTTAGGAATTCTAACTAGGTTTATAGAATAATATGCTAAAGGTTATAACAATATAGTAATAAAGAGATACTTCCTTATAGATAGATTATATACACTTATAGAGCTATACTAAAAGTAGTACTAGTAGCGCGGAAATAATAAGTAGGAAGATTTCTGTATATAGCTAAATAAAAAGGCCATACTAGATTAAGCTATATTAAAAAGATAGATAAGTTACATTAAAGGAGCATTAATTATAATGTTAAAGAATCTAGAAGAATAGGCTATAGACTAGAGGGAGATAATATAAATATTAGTATTAGTAGGTAATATAGGAAAGGGTTAAATTTAAAAATAAAGATAAACTAAGAGTTAACCTAAAGCACCTAGTGTATTATATATTGGCATGGATTATATATATATATAATATATATAATATATATAGGACACCTAAGGATAAATATCACAAGTATCTAATAAGAATATACTAGATAATAAACAAAAGGCGGTATAGAAATGTAAAAAAAATATATATAGTTAGCACCTAGTAGAAGTTTAAGAACTAGGGGACTTAATACTTTAACCAGGAATATTCCTTATAGAAGAGTGCCTAAAAGGATAATAGTAGTAGGAGTGCCTAAAGAACACTTATTTATAGTATATTAAGAATAAAAAGCGAACTAAGTACAGTTAAGATTAAATAGTTAATAGTTAGGAAAAGCGGAGGCCTATAAAACCTAAGGGAGCTAATAGTAGAGCCTTAGACCCTTAAAGGAATTATAGGACAATACCTAAATTTAAGAGTTAGTTGGCAAGATTAAAAGTTTAAAGCACTAGTAGATAGTAGAGCGACTAGAAACCATATATTACTAGTAGTAGTTAAAAGGATAAGGTTACCATATAGACAGAAAGAGTATCTATACCTATTAATAACAATTTTAAGAGATCTAATAGCCTATAGAGGAGGTATTATTAATCTTAAAATAGGACCTATTTAGTTAAACATTAAAGGAAGATAAGTTAAGGTGTCTTTTAATATCCTACCATTAGGAAAGGATAAGGTAATACTAGGAATATCTTAGTTATAGGAGTATAATCTAAAGGTTAACTAGGTTATAGGTTAGGTTAATATTAGGGATACACAATAACGTAAGATATAATAATATACTAAGATAGTATAGTACTAAGTTGGAGTAATGTATAAAGAAACGGAGTAAGGCTTAAGTTATATACTAAAAAGATACTATAAGTATGGCAAGAGGCTATAGGGCCTAGAGAGTAAAAAGCTGTTAAAGTATATAGTATAGGACTATAAAATAGAGTTAGAACCAGGAATAAGTCTAAGGTTCTTTCTAATCTATAGACTTACTAAAACCGAGTTAGTAGCGCTTAAGGAGTTTGTCTAAGAGAACTTATAAAAGGGATATATCTAACTATTGTAGTTATTAGCAGGATATCCAGTTCTGTTTATGCCCAAGAAAAACAGAAAACTTAGGATATATATTAACTATAGATAGTTAAATAGCATTATCAGAAAGAATAGGTATTCTTTACCCTTAATTAGCGAGATCTAAGATAGGATAGGTAATGCGTAAATCTTTACAAAAATAGACCTAAGGTAGGTATACTATTAGATTAGGATTAAGAAAGGAGATAAGTAAAAGGCAGCCTTTAGGTTAAAGGAAGGACTAAGCTTAAACTCCTAGAACTCGGTTACTCCCTAAACTCGGACAGGTTTCCTATATAAAATGCCAGTTTTCCACCTCTATAAAAACAGTATTAGTAATATATTATTAATAATATAAAGTTCTAAACTTAAAGCTTATATAGTCCTAAGTAAATTTATAAAAAAAAAATTTAAAAAAGTGTCTTTATGCGCCTAAAATATAAAATAGCCCCTTTAAAAAACATACTATACTATTTTAATAATTTTTTTTAAAAATATATAGCTAACGTAGGTGATAGGGTTATGACGGTCGGTATAGTTACGACGGTTCCTAACAAATTTCGTCTATACGCATGTTTGTTATTCCAAACCGTCATAACTATGCCGACCGTCATAACCCTATCACCTACGTTAGCTATATATTTTTAAAAAAAATTATTAAAATAGTATAGTATGTTTTTTAAAGGGGCTATTTTATATTTTAGGCGCATAAAGACACTTTTTTAAAATTTTTTTTTATAAATTTACTTAGGACTATATAAGCTTTAAGTTTAGAACTTTATATTAATAATAATATATTACTAATACTGTTTTTATAAAGGTGGAAAACCGGCGTTTTATATGGGAAACCCGTCTAAGTTTAGGGGGTAACCGAGTTCTAGGGGTCCAAGCTTATATAAGCCATTAGTTATATAGTTTAGACTTATAAATGCACTAGCAACGTTTTAAAAATAAATTAATAGTGTATTAGGAGAACACCTTAATAAGTTTGTTATAGCATATCTTAATAACATTATTATCTACTTAATAAATAAGTAGGAATATAGAGAACATATTAAATGGGTTTTAAAGAGACTATAAGAAGAGAAGATGCTAGTAGTAATTAAGAAATGCGAGTTCTTTATAAAAAAGACTAATTTTATTAGATTTATTATTAAACTAGGAAAAATTAGTATGGACCTAAAGAAAGTAGAAGCTATAGTAAGTTGGCAGGAACTAGAGAATATTATATAGTTAAGATTATTCCTAGGGTTTTGCAACTACTATAGGAGGTTTATTACACAGTAGTTAAAGAATATTAAGCTATTTATAAGACTTATAAAAAAGGAGGAACTATAGATATGGGGAAGTAAATAAAGGAAACTATTTTAAGAACTTAAAGAGTTATTTACCTAGAGTCCAATCCTTAAGATCTACTAACTATAGATAGAGACAGTGGTTAAGATAGATGTATCAGACTTTATACTAGGCGTGTATTTATTATAAAAATACCCAGATAGGTAGCATCTAGTAGTATATTACAGTCGGAAGATAACACTAGCAGAACTAAACTATAACATCTATAACAAAGAGTTGCTAGATATAGTTATAGCGCTTAAGGAATAGAGAGCATTCTTATAAGGCACAGAGAAACCATTTATAGTTAAAACAGACTCTAAGAACCTAATAGGATTTCTAATAATAAAGGAACTAAACTAAAGACAGGTTAGATAGGTAGAGATACTTACAGAGTACTATTTTAAAATTTAGTATACTAAGGGAACTAAGAACATAAGAGTGGATACACTTAGTAGAAAGATAGAATTGTAAAATAAAGAGAAGCTATTAGGGGCAATATTATATAAAGATAAAGATAGATTAATTAGGTATAATTATCTTAAAATAGCAGCAATAAAGAAAGAAAGGACCTATAAGATACTAAAGAGTGTATAGTTATAAAAGATCTAAAAAGCATAGAGTAAGAATTTAGACTTAAAACAGTATAAATACTAAAAAGCTATATATATACTAAAAGGAATTATAAAGGAGTTTATAGAAGACTTTTATAAAAGAATAACTTAGGGACATAACGGAGCTATAGGCTAAGTGTTAAGACTTTAAAAGGAATACGTTATTTAAAAAATCTAGGGACTAGTAAGATAAGTTATAAAGAAATATCTAGATTATCAGAGAAATAAACTAATAAGGCATAAGCCGTATAGAGGGCTATAACCTATTAAAGTACCAAAGAGACTATAGGAGGTTATATTATAAGACTTTATTATAAAGTTACTAAAATTAAAAGATCCTATTACTAGACAAAATTATAATATAATCTTAGTAATAGTGGATAAGTTAACTAAGTGGGGCTACTTTATAGCATATATAGAAGAAATATTAGCGGAAGATATAGCTAGAATCTATATTAAAGAGGTGTTTATAAGACATAGAGCACTAATAAAGGTTATATTAGATAAAGACCTAAGATTTATAGCAGCCTTCTAGGAGGTATTTTTAGCCAAATAAGGGGTTTAAGCAGCAATATTAATAGCATATTACCTACAAATAGATAGATAAATGGAAAGACTAAACTAAATATTAGAACAGTACTTAAGGCATTATATTAATTATATATAAAACAATTAGGTATTATTATTACTAGTTACACAGTTTATATATAATGCTATACCACAGGAAGGGATAGACATATTACCTTTTAAGGCAAATTACAGGTATAAGCCAAGAATATTGCTATTGCCATAATAAGTAAAGAAGATAAGTAGTACAGCTAAAGAAAGAATGGGGAATCTAATATATCTTTATAATTACCTTAAGGAGATAATAAACTAATACAGATAAGAATAAAAAGGTACTATAATGCTAAGAGATCTAAGGGACCAGATCTTAAGGAGGGAGATAAAGTATGGCTACTATATAAAAATTTTAAGAGTTAACAACTAAGTAAGAAATTAGACTATGTTAGACTAGGACCATTTACAGTAAAAGTAAAGATCTTAGAAGTTACGTATAGACTTAACTTACCAAAAAAAATAAAGATCTACTCTATATAGTATATTACGATGCTAGAGCCAGTATATAGGGATATTAAGCCACTAGTCTATAAAGAAGACATATATAGAGGGCAAGAAGAGGATAAATAGGAAGTTTTAAAGATTATTAGTTATAAGGATATTAATAATAAAACATGGTATAAAGTTAAGTAGATAGGCTATAATAAGACTACCTAGAAGCCACTAGATAACTTAAGGAACGCTATAAGAAAGGTATAGGAGTAGAAGAGAATGGGTTAGAAAGTATTAATAAAGAAGAATTACTAAAGAATAAGTCACCTAAGGGGGACCTAAGAGGAGCAGCTACTGAGGTACTTAAAGTTATTTCCCTCTCTATTGGAGGAGAATCTATTCTTTTAATACTAAGTTCCTAAAGGCCTTATTCTATAAGTTTTTACTCCTTAAAATAAACCTTCTTATAAACTTTCTTAAGGTAAAGTAAATAAGCAAATGCTATAATATGGGCTTTAAGGGCCCTCTGCTCTATATTATAAAAACATTTTAGGTTAACTAGAGCCTAAGAAAGCTCACCATTAAGTTTTATAGTGGTAGACTAAACCTAGGACCCTAACAGCAATTAACAAGGGTACTTAAAGACTATTAAGAGTAATAGGACGCGCATACTTAGCGTTAAAAACTAAGCGAACGTTATAGGACGACTAAATATTTGCTTTAGTGCACTCTAACTTAAAAGAGGGTTGCTAAGATAAGGGACTTGCCAATATAATATAAACCAACCCCTCTTTCGCACAATAAGAATATAGAGATAACATTATCTTACTAAGAGATAGTATGGTAGTAACAGTATAGACATAGCGTTATACTTATAAAGAAAAAGGAACTTTAGGTATAATAAGTAACAATATTAACTAAATTAATTAAACGGACATTATACCTCTAGTAGACAACTTAGAGATATTAGAAATCTTTAAAGACAAAGATAAAGAGAAGGGAGATAGTGTTATAGATGCTTTAAGTATAATATTGCGACTACTTAGAGAAGAGTTAAAAGAAGCTAGTTAGTTAATAAGGGCATAGTCTAGGATAGAACTAGTAGAACTATATAACAAGGAATAGTAACTAAGGTTATATAATATTATACACAGTATATATAGGGTATAAAAGGAATGTATATATAACCTATATAATACGTACTTTGTATATAAGGAGGATTTCTTAGGAGTATGGATATGTATTTAAAGGACCATAGTTCCTTTCCTTATAGTAAATCTTAGAATATAATTAAAGTTAATCTATTAGGTAACCACTCCACCAATTATTATCTATTTATTATATTATTGACTTCCTATTTACCTATATAACCTAGCCCAATAATAAGTCCACCGTGGTATTTCCTATAAGGCTTTATTACACTACTACCTCCGCCGCTGCCTCCGCCGCTACTTCTCCCCTTATACCACCTGTATTAATTTAGCCGCAATCTACTATGGTCCGCCCTATTACGGGCCAGTTAGATATTAGGCCTATTACTATAGTCCGCCCTATTATGGAGCAGCTAGATTATAGTTTTACTACTATCCGCCCTATTATAGAGCAGCTAGATCTTAGTCCTATAAACATTGCCTATAACTTCTACGCTGCCCTATATTAGATAGATAAACATATTAGTATATTGCACTTTAGCAATCTATGGTTTAAAGCCTATTATAAGCACGGCGATGTAAACCTCCCTCTATTTTAGCCTTTACTAGACTATCTACGCGACCCTTTAGAGTCCTATAGTACTTCTACTAGGTATTTTAGGGAGTGGCTCCGCCTATATAATGTAGCGTTAGCTTTTACATCCGTAAACTGTACTGTTACTAACTATAGTATAGCCTAGGGCGGCCCAAATTGCTTCTAGATATATAGTAAGCTTTACTATCTATAAGGCCCGCTAGAGCCTCCTACTAACGTTACTCCGCAGTATATACAGCTATACTTTTACAACCCTAGTTATGCTACAGATGTCCAGCTATAGGCCCATCCTAATACCTAGCTAGATGCAGCCATTCTGCGGTGCCTTACTACTATGCTATTTAAGGTACGGAACCCTTTTATTGCCCTTTATTAAAATATAAGGAAACAGATTTAGGCCTAGCCTATAACAACCCTATTACAGATTATCTTAAACCTATAGATGCGGCTTATTTTAGAGGCTAGTACTAATCGGCGCCGCGAGAATCTGCTAATAAGTAATAAGGTGGCCGTTATTATACCGGATAAGTACGGTAATACTAGCTTCCGTAATATTATACTTACAGAGCATTACATGCCTAATAAACCCCTATAATACTGCTGTATTAGCTTAGCACACGCTATATATATACTGTCCCACTACATACTATTTTCCCCCTATAGTGATACTAGCTAGTACTAGGGTCTCTAGTTATATAACTCTAAGTTGGTTTCTTTTACCTACTACTAGCTATTTTAGCAGTATATTATAGATATATAGGCGCTATATAATTAGAATAAGCTTAATTAGATCTGCTCTTACTAACCTAACCTTTATACGGAGCTATATAATGGCGTTGCGGATACTCTTACCCGCGCTAATCTGGACCCTTAATTATTAGGCCGCCGCATAATCCTTCCATTAAGCTTTTTTAGCGGAGCTCGCTTTATTAGGCAGTACTATTAGAATTTAATGGCTATTATCTATAAATATAGCCGTCTAAGCCTATTTATTATATTTACTGCTAACCCTAGGTAGGACAAGATTACCTATAAGTTGCTACCTAGGTAGACCGCTATAGATAGGCCCAATTTAGTTATACATGTCTTCTATTTAAAGCTAAACCACTTCCTATGCAACCTAAAATAGGTTTAGATCTTTAGCTAGTTTCGCGGCTATATTTAGACCATTAAGTACTAAAAATAGGGCCTGCCCTATTTATACCTGCTACTTTTTATATATCTATATAACCGCAATAGGCTGCTAGACCCAACTATTATTAACTATTTTATATCCGCAGAGCTTTTATAGCTAGAGGACAATCCTACTATTTAACTTACTAAGATTATAAAGTTGATAATAGTTTACGGCCCTTATAGCTCCTAAAATCCGCAAGCTCCATATATAGTTTTACTAGGCCTAGGCCTTCCACTAACCTACTTAAAGTAGTACCCTAGGCCTTTTAACCCTACTACTGTTATATATAAGGACGGCTATCTAGAATACCGCCATTGTAATAATTAGCGGTTATAGTCTATCTGCTTACTAGGGCCTCTTAGAGCTATGTTTAAAATATGTAACTACTAGATTATTCTATACTGCCCATATCTAACCATAAAGTATTATATGTATATAAATATTAAGGTCTGCGCCTCCGTAAAGTCCATTAAGTATATCTATAAGTATATATATAAGGGGAACGACCGTACCACTTTACGGCTTACGGATAGTAATAAGGTAAATAAATATTTATAGGGCCGTTATATTAGCCCCTCTAAGGCTATCTAGTGGCTATTTAAGCTTTCTATTTATAAGGAGTTCCCCCCTATAACCTAGCTTACGGTACACCTTCTAGGCAAGCAGTTTATATACTTTTAGCCTAATTAGTCCGCCAAGGAGATCTAGTAGCGCCTTAAGCTCTCTCGCTCTATACTAACGGCCTTCTTTAAGTATAATACGAAGCATAAGGATGGCTGTAACTACCTATATTAAGACTTCCCTAAGCGGTATATCTTTTATCTAAAGTAATAGGAGTAGCGTCTATGCCAGCAAGGCACTCTAATAGGCTATATATATTACTGCAGTCCTGTTACAGGCGAGAGGTTCTACTTACGGCTGTTACTAACGTCCGTTCCTAGCCCTACCTCCTTTAAGGACCTCCGTACTATTGCTAGTATAGTCTATCTAACCTTCTAGGCCGCTTTCGTGGCCCTAGAGCTACTAAAGGATAACTATAAGTAGATTAATTACTTAATAGAGGCCGCCGTTTTTACCGCTAGCGCCTAGCTACGCTCCTTATTTATAACCGCTTTAGTTTATAGCCCTATTATAAAGCCAGTTGCTTTATAGGACCGCTTTAAATAGTCTATCTATAATAATCTGCCTTACTTTCTAGCCCGCTAACCTAATGCTCCTTCTATAGCTAGTAAGGACAATAACGCCTATCTTAATTACGGCCTATACCTTATCTATTAGATGCCTATAGATTACTAGAAGACGCTTATAGACTATAGCCTACCCTAGTCCCAGTACTAGTGGGATATTATTATAGAGGAAAGTAACCTGCTTCTTGTAGTAGAGCTATAGTATAACCGTATAGAGGAAGGACGCTAGTTTACTAAGCTGCGCTAGTAGCTAAATGCTAATTAGGCAGCGTGCTTTAATACTATTATTGCCGCTATAGACACAGATCTGTAGACGGCCCGCTTTTTTCTCTTAGACCCTATAGGCATCGGTAAAACGTTTCTCTATTACTGCCTCTGCCACTACCGCTCGCGTAGTAAGATTATTCTTTACGTAGCTTCTTCTGGTATTACCACCCTCCTACTACCCAGCAGCTATACTACCTACTCCTATTTTTAGATACCTATTAATCTACACAAAGAATCTACTTATAATATCTCTAAAAGCTTAAATCTGGCTAAGCTTCTATGCTATACCTCTCTGCTTATCTGGGATAAGGTACTAATATAGCACCACTACTACTTTAAAGTTATGCACTATATGCTTATAGACATCCATTCTAATAACTCTACCTTTAGCGGTCTTCCTACTATCTTAGGCGGCAACTTTACTTAAATATTACCTATTGTCCTATAAAGGAACCGCGCAGCTATTATAGGTACCTACCTACAGTGGTTATTCCTCTAGCCTACCTTCTGTATACTATCCCTGCGGTTAAATATACGTGTCTACTAGGGTAAGGTTAATTAGTAGTTCGCAGCTTGGGTATAGAGCTTATCCTACAATATATCCCTATCTAGTAGTATTACTATCCCGCCTAATATAGCCTAGTTACGGTCCAAGGAACCCTTTTATAAGTATATATACCCTCCATAACTACTTACACGGGTATATACTACTCCTAATACCTTTCACGATTGCGCTATCCTAACTATTTATAATAATACTGTGGCTAAGATTAATAATGCTATCCTTATACAGCTCCACGGCTCCTTAAGTACCTTTTATTTTATAAATACTATAGAACAAAGTAGAGAAGAAGATAATAGTAATATTATACCACCCCCACCAGAGCTTCTGTAGACACTTAACCCTAATAGCCTACCTCTATTAAAGCTTTCCCTAAAGGTAGGCGCGCCCGTAATCCTTTTATAGAACCTTTACCCTTAGAAAGGGCTCTGTAACGGCACCTGTATAATTATTATATACCTAGGCCGCCGCTATATTAAAACTTGGATACTTAGCGGCAGCTTTTGTAATTAGCTGCGGCTAATTCTAATATTAAACTCACCTCTATAGACGGAGAACTGCTGTTTATTATTAGTAGAAGGCAGTTTCTAATCCGGCTATGCTTTGCTATAACTGTAAATAAGTCATAGAGGCAGTCTTTTAACTTTATCGGTGTTAACTTATATATACTGGCCTTTACCTATAGGCAGCTATTTATTATGCTATTAAGAGTAACAGATATAGGCGAGCTTTTACTATTACTACTGCAGAATAGGGGTGCTATAACTACTAATATTATATATCCGGAGGTGTTGCTATAGTAATATATTACTAGCTGTTACGGGCTAAGATATAGGGGGACGGTATAGTAGTAGGGCAGTGGTAGGGTGATAGTAGGGCAGTAGCAGGGCAGTAGAGCAGTAGGGCAGTAGGGCAGTAAGGCAGTAGGGCAGTAAGGCAGTAGGGCAGTAAGGCAGTAGGGCACTAGGGCAGTAGGGCAGTAGGGCAGTAGGGCAGTAGGGTAGTAAGGCAGTAGGGTAGTAGGGTAGTAGGATAGTAGGGTAGTAGTAGGGCAGTAATAGGGCAGTAATAGGGTAGTAGTAGTTCCTAAAAGGACTTTGTCCCTAAAAGGACTTCGTTCTAAAGGACAAAAGCCCGCCGCAGGTGCGAGAAATAAGTAAACTTTTTTAAGGAACTGCAAATTACCGGCTATAAGTTAGTAATTTTAGAAAATTTTCTTGGAAAATTTGCTTATTTCTTGTCTTTAATATACTGTATTAACTTTTTTAATTGGTTATTATTTATTAGGTTACCTAATATAAGGACTATACTACCCCATTAATTTTAACCTCGCAACCTTAATACTTACACTCGCGATATACCCCCTAATATTACCTAAATAAGATTTCTATTTATATAGATTTATAAAGCTTATAAAGCGCTTTAAAATGGGATTACTTTTATCTAAATATCCTAAGGTTAGGTAATATTATACTAATATAAAGCTTTAGAGCTCTACACGGAGCTTTGTAAATATTAAATTCCTAACCTCGCGACCTCTTTTCTACCCCTTACTGCTCTTTACCTTCTACCCCAGTTGCTACTTCCTATCTACTGCCTAAATGCCTTCTAATCGTATATTTTGCACTGCCTGTAAGCAGTATTACTCTTCTACTAACTTTGCAACAAACTGTTATAGAGCTCCGTATAAGACCTGTAACTCTTATAGGGTTAATCTTTTATTTAATCTTTTTTAACATACTGCCTTACTAACTCCGTATATATAGGAGAAAAGAAATAGATAGTCTTGACGACCTTTAGCGGACCTTCCGCAGCCTATAAACTAAACTGTAGCCGCTACTGCTTCTGCCGCTACTTTCGCCGCTCCTTCTACCGCTGCTTCCGCCGCTCCTTCTGCCGCTACCTCTTCTCTTATACCGCCTATATCGATTTAGCAACCGTCTATATTAATCTAGCCGCGACCTACTACAGTCCGCCATATTACAGGCTGGCCGGATATTAGGCCTATTACTACGGTCCGCCCTATTACAGAGCAGCTAGATTATAGTCTAATTACTACTATCCGCCCTATTGCAGAGCAGCTAGATCTTAGTCCTATAGACATTGCCTATAACTTCTACGCCACCCTATATTAGATTAATAAACATATTAGTATATTATAGCCCAGCAATTTACGGTTTAAAGCCTACTATAAGTATAGCAATATAAACCTCCCTTTATTCTAGCCTCCGCCAAACTATTTATGCGATCTTTTAAAGTCCTATAGTATTTCTACTAGGCAGTTTAGGGAGTGGCTCCGTCCGTATAATATAGTGTTGGCTTTTATGTCTATAAACTATACCGCTACTAACTATAGTATAGCCTGGGACGGCCTAAATTGCTTCTAGATTTATAGTAAGCTTTACTGTCTATAGGGCCCGCTGGAGCCTTCTACTAATATTGCTTCGCGGTATATATAGCTATACTTTTATAACTCTAGTTATACTATAGATATCCAGCCATAGGCCCGTCCTAATACCTAGCTAGATATAACTATTCTGCGGTGCCTTATTACTATATTATTTAAGGTATAGAACCCTTTTATTACCCTCTATTAAACGATAAGGGAACGGCTTTAGGCTTAGCTTATAATAACCCCGTTATAGGTTATCTTAAACCTATAGATGCGGCTTATCCTAAAGGCTGGTGCTAATTAGCACTATAAAACCCTCCTAATAAGCAATAAGGTGGCCGTTATTATACCAGATAAGTATAGCGATGCTAGCTTCTATGATATTATACTTATAGAGTGTTATACGCCTAATAAGCAGCCGCAATACTACCGTATTAACTTAACGCATGCCGTCTATATACTGCTCTACTATATACTACTCTTCTCTTATAGTAATACTAGCTGGCACTAGGGTCTCTAGTTATATAACTCTAATTAAGCCTACTAGTAGGACTGTTTAATATAGTAGGCGTACTTTTAGTTCTACCTACACGTCTATATCCGCTCTAGGTTAGTTCCTTTTGCCTACTACTAGCTATTTTAGCAGTACGTTATAGATGCATGGGCCCTATATAATTAAAATAAGCTTAACTAGATCCGCTTTCACTATCCTAGCCTCTATATAGAGCTATATAACGGCGTTATAGATGCTCTTACCCGCGCTAATCTAGACCCTTAATTATTAGGCCGCCGTATAGTCCTTTTATTAAGTTTTTTTAGCAGAGCTCGCTTTATTAGGTAGTGCTATTAGGATTTAATAGCTATTGTCCGTAAATACAGCTGTCTAAGCCTATTTATTATGTTTACTACTAACCCTAGGTGGAATAAGATTACCTGTAAGCTACTACCTAGGTAGACCGCTATAGATAGGCCCGATTTAGTTATACGCGTCTTTTATTTAAAGCTAAACTATTTCCTATACAACCTAAAATAGGTCTAGATATTTAGCTAGTTCCGCAGCTATATTTAAACTATTAAGTACTAGAAACGGGGCCTGCCCGATTTATACCTACTACTCTATATTTATATAACCGCGGTAAGCTACTAAACCTAACTATTATTAACCGTTTTATATCTACGGAGCTTCTATAGCCAGAGGATAATCCTACTAGTTAACTTACTAAGATTGTAAAGTTAATAATGGTTTATGGCCCTTATAGCTCCTAGAATCCGCGAGCTCCCTATATAATTGCGTTAGGCCTAGGCATTCTATCAACCTACTTAAAGCAGTACCCTAGGCCTTTTAACCCTACTACTGTTATATATAAGGACATCTATCTAGAATACCGCTATTATAATAATTAGTAGTTATAGTCTGTTTGCTTACCAGGGCCTATTAGAGCTATATTTAAAATAGATAACTACTAGATTATTCTATACTACCCATATCTAACTATAAAGTATTATGCCTATATAAATGTTAAGGTCTGCGCCTCTATGCGGTCTATTAAGTATATCTATAAGTATATATATAAGGGGAACAATTATACCACTTTACGGCTTATGGATGGCGATAAGGTAAGCTAGTATTTATAAGGCCGTTATATTGGCCCCTCCAAGGCTATCTAGCGGCTATTTAAGTTTTTTATTTATATGGAGTCCCTCTCTATAACCTAGTTTGTGGTATACTTTCTAGGTAAGCAGTCTGTATACTTTTAGTCCAATTAGTCCACTAAGGAGATTTAGTAGCGCCTTAAGCTCTCTCGCTCTATACTAACGGCCTTCTTTAAGTATAATACAGAGTATAAAAACGGCTGTAACTGCCTATATTAAGACTTCCCCAAGTGGTATACCTTTATTTTAAAGTAATAGGAGTAGCTTCTACGCCAGTAAGGCTTTATAATAGGCCGTATATATTACTACAGTTCTATTATAGGCGAGAGATTCTACTTATAGTTACTGCTAACCTCTATTCCCGGCCCTACCCCCTTTAAAGACCTCCGTACTATTACTAATATAGTTTATCTAACCTTTTAGGCCGCCTGTATAGCCCTAGGGCTATTAAAGAATAATTATAAGTGGATTAATTATTTTATAAAGGCCGCCGTTTTTGCTATTAGCGCCTAGCTACGCTCCTTATTTATAACCACATTAGTTTATGGCCCTATTACGGAGCTAGTTACTTTATAGGACCGCTTTAAACAGTCTATCTATAATAATTTGCCTTGCTTTCTAGCCTGCCAACCCAATACTCCTCCTATAGCTAGTAAGGACAATAACGCCTATCTTAATTACGGCCTATACCTTATATATTAGATGCTTATAGATTACCAAAAGACGCTTATAGACTATGGCCTACCCTAGTTTTAATACTAGTGGGCTGTTATTATAGAGGGAAATAACCTACTTTTTATAGCAGAGATACTGCAATATAATCCTATAATAGAAGCACGCCACTTTACTAAGCTATACCAGTAGCTAAACGCCAATTAAGCAGTGTGCTTTAATACTATTATTACTGCTATAGATATAGATCCACTAACCGTCCGTTTCTTTCTCTAGGGCCCTACTAATACTAGTAAAATATTTCTCTATTACTGCCTTTATTACTACTACCGCTTATATAGTAAGATTATTCTTTATATAGCTTCTTCTAGTATTACCGCCCTTTTATTGTTACGGCGCTAGTAGAAAACGGTGGATTGTGGCAGTGGATTGTGGCGGATAGTCGCAGACAGTTTCTTACTATTTTAGATAGTCGCAGTTATATAACCAGACGATTATATAAAACCTTAAGCGGCGCTACCCTTCTTCTCTTTTCCTTTCTCTAGCTTTAGATCCTTGTTTATAGACAATCCAATTATATAGGCTTACGCGACCCTCTTACTATGCTTATGCCTCAATTAACTAAGTCGCTAACATTATCTAAAGCCTATCACTACTCTTTCTTCCTAAAAAGGAACTTAAATATATCTATAAGGCTATAAATAGGACAAGGATATAAAATAGGACCCTAAGAACATTACCAGGACCACAAGGACAGGACAGACCCCTAAAAACAAAACAAAAAAAACACAAATAGAACGCAAAACCTAGGAATAGGACATGTATGGACTAGAAACCCTAGGAAATAAATAAATACTGGAAATTACCTAATACCCCTACTACCATGCCAAGAAATACAGTAGCTGGTAAAGCTGCTGTAGAACTTATAAATACCTCTAATGGTGAAACAGTTGCCGTCTTAACCCCCTAGAAAGAGCTTATAGTAGCTAATACTGAAATTAAACAGCTTTAAGAGCTGCTTAAAATTAGAGACACCCCTACACCTAGTAAAGAGTTATTAAACACCTAAAGACTTACTATAGTCTTTAAGACCCTAGACTAATGCACAGCATTAGCATTATTGTGGTCTATAAAGGTTGCGGACCCCCTATTGCTTATAGACGGAACTAACCCTATATTTAATAATTAGAAGCTTTAACTGCAAGATAAGCTTAAAGTTAATATAGACTACTTCCCTACTACCTAAGCTAAAATGGCTTATATCTTTGGCCGTACCGGCGGGGATGTATAGACGTATCTATGTCTATAATACGCCTAGAACTTAGCAGACCCCTTCCTTTTTAGAGAAGAGATAATTAACTACCTATCTTCTATTTATAAGGACCCCTTTAAGATATAGAACGCCCACCTTAATTATAAAGCCCTTAATATAAAAACAACAAAGACCTTTTTGGCCTTTTAGACCTGCTTTTTACACTTAGCTGGCTAAGCCTAAATTCCCTATAAAGATCTAATGCCAGACCTCTTTAACAAGCTTACCCTAGACCTATAGCGCGCTATACTACTAGTCTTTACTACTATATAGATGCTAAAGGTACTTATAGACTACTGCCTGGCTATTAATTAAGGCCTTTATTAAATTAAGGTATAAGCTAAGTAGTATAAAGCCAGAAACTCTTTAAACCAGACTATAAGCGCTATAAGAACGGCCTATAGCGCCCTAGCATAATTAGCAACCCCTATAGCACTAGCCGTACAGCCCATTATTAATTTAGCAGCTAGCCGCGCAGCTAGCCCTACCGTGGGTCCAGTGTATACTCGGCCTATATATAGCGACCCCTATAGACAGGCCCTTAGTAATTAAGGAGCTTACTTCTCTTATAGCTAAAAGGACTACTTTGCTAAGGACTGCCTAATAAAGGCAAAAGCGGATAAGGTTCTGTTAATATAGAAAGATAGTATAGAGTTAGAAAAAGAGGAACCCTAGGGGAAGACTCCTCTCTAGGGTTAAAAGGGATTAATATGTCACATATTAATCTAGGTTGGCTAATTAGTAGAAAAAGCTGCACTATCCCTTATACTTTATTCTGTAATAGATATTAAGTTTTAACATCTGCTTTAGCTAACTTAGGAGTAAATACCTTTACCTTAATTAACATAAAGTGCGCTATAAAACTAGCTAACTTTTTAAATGCGTTTCTGGAAGAACTGCCTAAGCCAATTCCTATTTATGGGTATAATGGATAGGTAGGACTACCTATTATAACTATCTTGCGGATCTATTTCCGTGTTAACAGATAAAGGCAGTATAACGTCCCCTTCCTTATTATAGACCTTAGAAGCTATAATATAATCTTAGGAAGAAAATGGCTAGCCTACTTAGGCTTATAGCTTAATATATAGAACAGACGGCTTATTTAGCCTAAAACTATGCCCCTAACGCCTTCCTTTATAAAAGAGATTAGTATTACAATAGAGAACCTTATACGGCTATAGATAAACACTGTTTACTAGGCCAATACTATATATAGGGACCAGGCTTTTAAAAAGGATATGCAGCTTAACCTATAACAGATCTATATACTACGCCGCCCCTAGACTACCTATATTATGCCACCCGCACTAAAGATTAAAAAAGTTAATAAAAAGCTAGCGGAGCTCCCCGTAGGGAACTTAGGCCCTAGGCGGCTATAAAGAATAGTAAGGAGTATTAAATACTATACTAAATATATAGACTGGAGGGATAATTTGCGGAAGATAGAATAGGAGCTAAGAAAGATTATAAATCCTAAACCGTAAAATATGGCCTAATAACGGTCCGTAAAAAAACCTACAGACCTCCCACTAGTTAATATCTGCTATATTAGCGCTGTAGGATTCTACCAGAACTTGGTCTAACCTAATACTATTACCTTTACCACTAGCTTATATAAAATTAATTAGATAATTAAGGAAAAGGAAAATAAGCTTAGTAAATAGGAAGGTAAGCTTATAAACAAGGAGCTGGTAGAATAGAAACTACCCTATTAACACTAGAAATTTAAGGACATATTCTTTAAGGCAGCGTCTAATATACTTTTACCTTACTGGCTGTATAACTACAAGATTAAGATTAAGCTAGATAAGGAAGACATACTTAGCTATAGCCCCCTATATTAATAGTCTACTGCTAAATTATAGGCTATAAAGCAGTACCTTATTAATAACCTAAATAAGGGCTTTATTAAACCTAGTTAAGCCCCTTTTAACTTGCCTATTCTCTTTACTAAAAAGCTAAATAGAGGACTTTGTTTCTATATTAACTACTATAAACTAAATAATATAACCTGCAAGGACCGTTACCCACTGCCCTTACTTAATAAGACTTTAATCTAAATAAGTAGAGCTAAGATCTTTACTAAGCTTAATATCCGTTAGGCCTTTTACCAAATTAGAATAGACCCTAAATTAGAAGATCTTATTATATTTTGGACCTGTTATAGAATATATAAATATAAAGTACTTCCTTTTAGATTAACTAACAGACTAGCTATATACTAGCAATATATAAACAATATACTCTTTAACTACCTTAATAACTTCTATATAGCCTACCTAAATAATATTATAATCTACTTTAAGAATAAGTTAAAACATAAGGAGCACATCTATAAAGTCCTATAACAGCTCCGCGAGGCTAGCCTCTAGGCCAATATTAGGAAATTGGAATTTAGTGTTAAGTATATAAAGTACCTAGGGTTTATTATTAGTATAGACAGAATTAAGGCAGACCTAGAAAAGACGGCTATAATTAACTAATAGGTACCCCTAAGGACCATAAAGGGGATGCAGTTATTCCTAGGGTTCTATAACTTCTATTAACACTTTATTAAAAACTATAGTAGGATTACCCAGCCCCTAAGCCTACTTACCCATAAGGACCGGCCCTTTTACTTTAATACCGTATATAGGCAGGCCTTTAATAAGCTTAAGAAATAACTAGTCTCTACTCCTTTACTCGCCTACTTTAACCTAGAACGGCCCTTAATGCTAGAGACCAATATCTTAGATAGTATTATAGCTGGCGTTTACTCTTAAAAGCAGATAGATGGAGAATAGCACCCTATTACTTACTATTTAAAGACTATAGTAGATGCTAAGCTAAACTACCACATATATAATAAAGAAATGCTAGCTATTATCTCTGGCTTTTAGCACTGGCATATATAGCTAGAAGGGACCCCTAAGCCTATTTAGGTAGTCTCTAATTATAAGGCCCTAGAATATTTTATAACAATAAAGGCCCTTATAGCCTAGTAGGCACGCTAGGTAGATATCCTATCCTGGTTTAACTTCCTAATTATATACTAGCTAGGCGCTATAAATTGTGTGGACGCCCTTATAAGGCGTAGACAGGACCTAAATAACTAGATAGCTATAAAGATCTTACTATAGACTTAGATACTACTATAACCAAAGCACCTTAACCCCTAAATATAGGTAGAACTAAATACGGACCCTTTAGATGCTAAGAAATGTCCTATTAACTCTATGGAACTTAACTTTATTAATAAACTGCTATAGGTAAACCGTACGGCCCCTTCTCTATAGAGGTACCGCAAAAAGGTAAAGGATATTACTAGCCTATAGTCCCTTAAAAACGGACTACTTAAGTACCAGGAACAGCTGGTAGTGGTAAAGGAATAGAATTTACGGACTTGGCTGATCGCTGAAGTACATACTTAGATCTCTATAGCCTACCCTAGAAAAAATAAAACCCGCAGAATTATTAGTGACCGCTACTACTAGCCTAAAATAGTTATAAATATTAACCGCTATATACAGAACTGCGATAACTGCTATAGGTCTATAATTCTATAAGACAAGACCCCAGGGCTATTAAAGCCACTTCTAATACCAAAACGCCCCTAGCAGTATATCTTTATAGACTTCTATAAGTTACCTACAGACCGCGACAGATATAATATAGTTATAATCCTAGTTAACTACTTTGGCAAGCGCCTGTTCTTAATTCCCTGTTATAAAAATATTAATGCTAAAAAGGCGGCCCAACTATATATTTACTATGTCTACTAAATTTATGGACTACTAGATACTATTATATCAAACTATAGGCTATAGTTTATATTAGCCTTTTAGAATAAGTTTACCTAGATCCTAGATATTAGGCTAAAGCTCTCTATAGCATACTACCCCTAAATAGACGGTTAGACGGAGATTATAAATTAATACTTAGACTAGAGACTTCGGCCCTTTATTAACTACTTTTAGGACAACTAAAGCGAACTACTACCTATAATAGACTATGCCCAGGCAACCCTACCCTATAACTCTATAGGGTTTGCACCTATTTAGCTAGAAATAGGATACTTACCCTATATAAGCTTTGACTAGGAGAGACTAAAAGGACCATAAACCGTGCGCGAAAAACTATCTTATAAGGAAGCACAGCAGTATACTAGACACTTAGAAGAAGTATAAACGGTAGCCTGTAAGAACCTAGAGAAGGCCCAAAAATTAATAGAATAGTAGGTAAATAAGCATAGGCGCAAGCCCGACTTTACTATAGGCAATAAGGTCTAGGTTATAATAAAGAACTAGAAGATAGAACGGCCTAGCTATAAGCTAGACTAAAAGATAGTAGGACTATATAAAATCCTTAATAAAAAAGGCAACTTATACAAGGTTAAACTCCTAGACTTAATTAAAGTCTACCCTATTTTCTTACTAGATAAGCTATAAAAAGCTATAAATAACCTACTACCTATATAAAAAATAAGCCTCTACTACCAATTTAAGTTAATAGCGATAATAAATAGGAAGTTAATAAAATACTAGCCTATAAACTAGTATAAGGAACGCTAAAATACTATATCTAATAGAAAGGTTACAATTTAGACCTAACCTAGTACCCTGCCTGGAACTTTATAGGTTGCCCCTAGAAGCTTAAAGAATTCTATAACCAATACCCTAATAAGCTAGAACCCTTAAAGTATCTAGAT